>OGDN01000034.1_pt1 | contig 224386 bp, 209 predicted proteins | sample 1570271 | NCBI WGS metagenome assembly OGDN01 (sample SAMEA4384481, study PRJEB24528) | human gut metagenome | reverse complement strand
TCACTGTTTTGTATCTCTGAGCGCCCCCTTGGTAGGGGTGACACCTCTATATTCAGTTTGACGCGATGTATTTCCACAGGCATCCTTTCGTACACTGCTTCTTTGCACAACACATCAACGCCACATCGTAATCTCTATGTAGTGATTACGGAGTCAATAGTTACACAGCAATCATCTCACGGTGTTTGCTGCTTTTTTGTTCTTTATGTAGTCTTACGCCGCCTTAAAACTGGCGGCCGATTCAATCTCATTTTTTGTTACACATTCAATATGCAAAATAATTTAAAAAGTGTAACGTTTTTTTCGAAAAGTTTTTAAAGTTTTTTTCTGCATACTTTTTGGCTTTGCTTTGAGGCATTTCTGCCGGCAAATCGCAAATCCTATATGCCGAGCCATGCTCATCATTACCGGTTTTAACCTGCGGGCGATATTGTCGTCCGGAAACCCCAGTTCTCTTTTTAAGTTATTTTTCTGCATATTTTTTTTGCAGTCATGTATCTCTTTACCTCTGCGGCATTCCTGCCGGCAGATACGGTACTGCAAGTTCGCCTTTACAAGACGTTTATTTTTTTTGCTGCTTTTTTTGCCGCCCTGCATTCTATGCCTGCGGCATTTTTTCGCCAGCAAATATAATATGCTAAATATTTCAAAAAAAAGAATTTTTTTGCGGGCAAATATGTTACAAAAAACGGCGCGGCTATTTAGATAATTTGCACAAAAAAAACGGCGAGCAAATGCTCGCCGGTAACTCAACATAAAATCAATCAATCAGAATCGCTTCTCCGTCATCGTCGTCGTCCTTATCATCAGAGCTTTCTTCGGGCTCCTCCTGGATTTCGCTGGCGTTGTCAGGATTCTCATCTGCAGGCTCACTTGTAAACTTATCTACAGGCTCCTCTACAGGTTCAGATTCCTCTTCTGGAATATCATCAGGCTTTTCACACTCTTCAGGTTTTTCCGGCTCGTCTGAAGAATCAGTATCCTCTTTGTCAGTGTCATCAAAATCATCAAGGCTGAACGGGTCAGCGGCATCGGATTTGTTTTCGTCAGTACTGTCCTCATCGTTGTCCACATCAGCACCGTCACTTTCATCAGTCTCCGCATCAACACCTGCTGGCATATTCATAAAGTCTTCGTCCTCATTATCAAAGTCAAGGCTGAATTTGTCGTCGTTAGACTTATTGTCGCCCGAAGCATCTTCCTGTTGGCATTCTTCAAGTCCTTCGCCGTTTTCTGCCGGCATTTCACTTTCAGCCTGCTGTTCTTCAGCCGGCGATTCTTCCGTTTCAGATTTCTCTTCCTCCGGCTCTTCCGTCTGTTCTCCTGTATTATCTGCGGCTTCATCAGGTACACTTTCAACCTGTTCGCCCTCAGTTTTCGGTTCATCTTCCTGCTGTTCTTTCATACCAGCCTGTTCATCAGCCGGCTCGTCATCCTGCTTTTCTTTCACTGGCGGATTCATCATTTTCTCAAATCCTTCCTCAGCCTGTTTCTGACGTGCCTCAATTACAGGTGTCATGATAGGTCTTACATAACCAAGCATTGTTTTTACTGCAGTGTCAATATCCCAGTTGTTGTAAATGATGATATCCCATCCATGATTATTTTCATAATCGCAGAACTGCTCATCCTCACTCTGTTCTCTGGCTTCAAACTTGGCCTTAGTCTCTCCGCGGGCGACAAATCTTGCTGCTCTCTTGTCTGCATCGGCATAGATATAAAACTGTAAGATTTTATATCTGTTGCCGCATCTTTCCTTTAAGTCCTTAATGCCTTTCGGGTCAATAACATAAATATCACTTTTATCAAGAATATCCTGTGTTGTGCAGTATCTTGCGCCATTAATTTCAGTTTCTGCTGTGATATTCTCTAGCTTGTCATATTCTTCATCGGAAATGAAGATATGGTCGCAATTTTCAAGACCCTTCTGCAGCTCTTCCGGTCTCGGTTTTCTTGTTGCGTAAGATTTTACAACATTCAGCCCGAGAGCTTCTGCTACTTTCTTTGCAATAAGGGATTTACCTGCACTATTTCTTCCTGCTACTGTGATTAATAACTGTTTCATGTCTTATTCTCCTTTTCTTTGTTGTTTTTTGTATTTTTTTACAGATTTAATATGCTGGATTTTTGGCAGACTTAAAATTTTTCTTTTTACAGAAATCGGGCATATTATTTTTGTAAAAAATTAAGAAAAGGAGATTGAAACTATGAGTGAAACGATGAATTCGAATGGCGTGACATTTTACTTTGTCCGGAACAAAAACTACGACAGGGCAAAAATCTGTAACGATATCGATATTAAGACGGGGACAGAAGAAGTAACGTTTGAGTTTGATAAAATTGGAACTTATGAACTTATGGGCAATAAAAAGGTATTTCCAGAAGTCAAAACCCTCAATATTAAAAAATGGGGACACAATTTACGTATTCCAAACGGTATGTTTCCTAATGTTACCAAAGTAGTCACTGACAAATATGCCAGTCGTTACAAATCAGGGTGCATGCTGGTTGACGATAAAGGTGTGTTACAGAACGCATTTCATTCTGATAGCGATGTCATTGATTTAAAAGGCGTGTCTGTTATCGACAACGATTCATTTGCCGGATGTCAGGCAACTAAATTCATCAATTCTGGCAGTGTTAAGCAATGCAGGAATCAGGCGTTTAAAGATTCAGCGATTGAAAAAATGCCGGTTCCAGCTGGCGGCGCCTTAATGGTTGGTTCGATTATAGTTGATATTGATAAAGATGCGTCAGACATTGTAATGCCTGATACCAGACAGACAATTTCAACGATAAGGGATGGCCTGAACTACGGTAAGATTCAGAGTATTACATTTAATAAGATACAGTCTTTTGTTAATGTTCAGAAGCATATCCCAAAGAGAATCAAAATTATCTTAAAAGAAACTGGCTTTATCGGTCATGATATGATTGACTTCTGGACACAGAGCAAAGCGTCCTGTCTTGAACTTTGTGATGAAAATCCGTATTATAAAACAATTGACGGTGCTCTATTTACAAAAGATGGAACTGTACTTATTAAGTATCCGTCTTCAAGAACCGGACATTATAATATACCGGAAGGAACAATAACGATTGCTTCAATAGCATTCCAGAACTGCGAGCTTTCCAGCGTCACAATTCCTTCATCCATGCGCCAAATTCTGCCAAAGGCATTTGCTGACTGCAACAAACTTTCAACGGTAGAAATCAGGGACGGCATTAAGAATTTAGGTATTGGCCGCAGTACATTGCTTTTTTATAACTGCGATAATCTGAAGCATATTGAAATCCCGTCAAGTGTGCAGATGATTGCAGAACAAGCTTTTGACGGATGTAACTTAGAGAGTGTAAAATTTAATGAAGGCTTATTACAGATAATGAACAACGCGTTTACTTCTTCGTTATTGACCGGAGATGTTGTTTTACCGTCAACGCTTGATTATATTGGAGACTCCAATTTCCAGAGTGCAAAACAGATAACGGTTCTTGGCGACAAAATCCCATTTGGATTAATCTCTGCTGTAACTGCTACATATGAGCAGACAAACAAATCAAAGTATATAAAGCTGCAGTGTCCAAATAAGACGTTATTTCTCCCGCGATACATCGATGTTACTTCTGCTGAATGGCTTGACTCAAATCTGAGTATTCCTTCATTTCGCGAGGAGTGCGAGAACAGTCTGTATGCATATGGGGCGCTGGCTGACATAAAACAGGAAACAGCAATCGCTACATATAAGGAAAATCCGTCAAGTGATTTGCGTACATATCTGCGAAGGGTAAGTAAGAATATTGTAAACGGATATATCAGCAACCATAATGAAACAGAGCTTATTGAGTTTATTAAGCTTGGGCTGATGACCAAAAAAGCCATGCAGGATGCATTACAGTCTGCCAGGGAAAACTGCATGCCGACAGTTGAGGCTTATTTTTTAAAGGCTATAAACGAATCAGACGAATCTAATTCCACATTTTCACTCTAAGCTAGGAAAGCAGCCGGAAATCTTCCGGCTGCTTTTTTTGTGTCATTTAATCCGGCATATTGTATATGTAAAACAAAAAAAGAAAGGAGTTCAAAAAAAATGAACAAAAAAGAAGAAAATATAACAAACAGAATGAGATATCTTGTTGATACACTTAATAAGGCAGCAAAGGTGTATTACCAGACCGGCGAGGAATTAATGCCGAATTTTGAGTACGACAAACTTGAACGTGAGCTTGAAGCGCTGGAGCAGGAAACCGGAATCATGCTTTCTGATTCTCCAACAATCCGTACAGGAATCTCTGTTGACGATGCTGAGGGGCTGACAGACTCGCGCCTTGCAAAAGTGACCCACGAGTATCCGGCTCGGTCTCTCGCAAAGACGAAGGACGAGTCATTGTTTCCAAAGGTATTTTCAGTAAGGGACAATATGGCCGTGCTGATGTGGAAAGAAGACGGAGGGACGATTGTGGCAACTTACGACGACGGAAAGCTTGTCAGTCTTGCAACACGAGGCAATGGAATCATTGGCCAGGATATTACACACAATGCCAAATACATCCACGGTCTGCCGACGGCGCTTCCGTTTAAGTCTCATTTTGTTGTAAGGGGCGAAGCATTGATGAGTTATAACGAGTTTGAAAGGGTTAACTCTTCCCTTCCGGAAGATGTGGAGCACTACAAAAACCCAAGAAATCTTGCGAATTCTACAATAAACCTTACAGCAGAAAAAGAGATGGAACATCGGGAAATCTGGTTCCATGCGTTTAAACTTGTCTACAGCGGCGGGAATTATCTTCCGGAAAAACCACGTACATTTTTTAATGACATGGAGTTTCTGAAATCGCTTGGATTTGAGACCACTGAGTACATCTTATGCTCAGTATCAGACCTTATTGATGAAATGCATAAGATGACAAATAAGGTATCGGAATATGCGTTTCCCGTTGATGGCCTTGTTGTTGCAGCGAATGATGTGGAATATGCAGAATTACAGCCAGGAACCGGCCATAATCCGAACAGGCTTGAGGGTTTCGCTCTAAAATGGCAGGACGAAACCGTAGAGACAACATTACGGGCAATAGAATGGTCACCAAGCAGGACAGGGCTTCTGAACCCTGTAGCAGTATTTGACCCGGTTGAGCTGGAAGGCACCACGGTCTCCCGTGCAAGTGTGCATAATGTTTCCATTATCAGAAAGCTGCAGCTTCGCATTGGTGATACGATTTTGGTGTATAAGGCTAACAAAATCATACCTCAGATTGCAGAAAATGTGTCAGCAGCAGGAGCACTTTCAGACAACGAGGCACTTCCCAAGGAATGTTCATGCTGCCACGGGAAAATTAAACCGATTCTCACGAAAGGCGCTGCGATGGATGTAGAAGTTGCTACATGTGCAAATCCTGACTGCCCGGCAAAGCATATCGGAAAATATACACATTTTGTTGAGCGCGATTGTATGAACATCATGGGCTTATCAAAGGCGACCATAACATATTTTATTGATAATGGATGGATTTCAGAATTTTCTGACATTTACTATCTTGACAGATATAAAGATGAAATTATCGCCACAAAAGGCTACGGCAAGAAATCATATGAGAATATGATTAAGGCAATTGAAAAAAGTCGAAAGACATCATTTGTTCCATTTATCCATGCTGTCGGTATTCCAAATATCGGTGAAGGACAGGCGAAGCTGTTTGCTAAAGAGTACAATAATGACATTGACAAATTCCTGAATGACGTATATGCAAAGCATGATTTCAGTCACATTGACGGCATCGGGCCAATTTTGAATGACAACCTCATCAGATGGGGCGAGACATATCTTGCATACAAAGACCCGTCAGCAGAAAGTCCGAATCCGGAGATTAGAAACCTGCTTGCAGAACTTTCGTTTGAAAAACCAAGTCAGGAGGAAGCATCATCAGATGCGGCTTCTCTTTCAGGCCTTACATTTGTAATTACTGGCGATGTACATCACTTTAAAAACCGTAATGAGCTGAAGGCAAAGATTGAATCACTCGGCGGAAAAGTAAGCGGTTCTGTTTCATCAAAGACAAGTTACCTTATCAACAATGATTCTGCTTCTGCTTCTTCCAAGAATAAGAAGGCAAAGGAGCTTGGTGTTAAGATTATCAGTGAAGAGGAATTTTTATCTTTGCTTGCGTAATTTTTCTGATTGCTTATGCTTCTATTTTTATCATTTCCATCCCAGCCAGCGCTTCGCGCTGGCTGGCTTTTTTACTTCTTCTTTTATTTTTTCTTTTATGCCTCTTCTCTTCGTTTTTTTTATCTTGTCTTACCTCTTTTTTTCTGCTTCTTCTTTTTCATTTCTGCTGCAATCCCCGTACTCCTGTACTCTTATATCCTCATCTACTCTTTCGTCTCTTCTTTTCTTTCCATTTTTCTTCCTCGGGATTTTCAGCATATTAAAAATGTAATAAACAAATTTTAACAAGAAAGGGAGAAAAACAATGCAAAAAAAGAAAAAATACTATGAAATCAAAGATGGCGGCGTAACCCTGTATTGGGACATGACGGCGAATATGTTAGTTGATATTGACGTACAGCCAGGCGTCAAAACTGTCAATTTGTTTGTTGAAAAAACAGTATCAAATTATCCGTATTCTACATATAAAAAGTCTCTGTATTCTACATATAGGATAATGCTTGATAAGGTATACAAGCAGTTTCCTGACGTAGAAGAACTCAATATTGGGGATGGCATCTCTACTGTTAAAATTAGAAATGATATGTTTCCAAATGTCAAGCTGGTTACATCAGAAAATGACAGATTTGTTGATGGCGCATCAATGCTTATTGAGGTTCCTCACAATATGGAACGGAAGCTTCTGAACACATTCTACATGCAGTCAAGCATGGAGCTTGACCTTAAAAACATCAAATATATTGATGATTATGCATTAAATGGATGCCTTGCTCATGCTGCAATAAACTGTGATTCACTAAACAATGCAGGGCCAAAAGCTTTTTGCGGTGCGTTTATGTTTGATTCAGGCGATGACGGTCTCAGTGTAATCAATGATGTGGTGCTTAAGGTGGAGCCTGACGCAAAATCAGTACGGCTTTCAAAGCGAATCAGGCGTATCGCCAATTCAGCGGACTTCAAGAATGTTAAGGAGTTACATGTTGAGTCAATAAATATTTTGTATCAGCTGTGCAAATGGAATAATATTTCAGGGATTACAGATTTATTCATTGAAGAGACCGGTGCTATTGATATCCGTAAGCTGCAGCGAATGTTAACGGCACGCGGATTTGACAAGCTTGGAAATATACATGTAGACAACAAATATTACACATCTATTGACGGTATTATCTATTCACGTGATAAACAGACACTCGTTCTGGCCTCAAGCGGTCGTAACGGCGTTGTCAATATACCGGAAGGGACTAAGACAATCGCAAATGGAGCTTTCATGAAGAGCAATGTACGTGAAGTTAATTGTCCTGATTCATTAGAGTACATTAAGGATAATGCGTTTTATGCATGTTCATTTCTTAAGAAAGTCAATTTTGGAAAAGGTCTGAAACAGATTGGAGATAGTTTCAGGAATGCTTCAGGGGTATTTGCTTACTGCTATGTATTAAATGATGTCGTTATACCTTCATCGGTTGAAGAAATTGGCAATTTTGCCTTTTTTCATTGCGATGAATTAAGTAATGTGACATTTAACGAGGGGATTCGCGGAATAGGGCTCAGTGCTTTTACCTTTTGTCCTAATCTTACAAATGTGGAGCTTCCGGCATCATTGATTGATGTCGGGCTTGAAAGCTTTCAGGGAGTCCTAAATATAACTGTTAAGGGTGGTTGCCGCGTTTTTAACCTTCCGTCTGCAGTTATGATGTGTTCAGGCTTCACAAGTCAGGAAGATGCCATGAATAAGGAAAGTCTTATTGTAGATGTTAATATTGAAGGCAAAGGCCATGTGTACCTGCCAAAATATACATCAAGCGAAAAGATAACATACACTAATGATTTCTTTAATAGCAATTGGTATGATAAAGAATTTTCAGAAAGTGTATATGAACAGGCATATTCTTCCCGTTCAAAACAGATATTGGCAATTCATATTTATAAGCAGACAAAAAACAGCGATGTTGAGGCATATCTCCGCCGTGCAGGCAAGAGTATTGCCAAGAGGATGATTGATGAAGGTAATGAATCCGGAGCCGTTGAATTCTTACAGTTCGGCCTGATGACAACTGCAGCACTGAAAACGATTCTTAAAACTGCCGAAGCTAAGGGTGCAGCATCTGTATCATCTTATATACTGATGCAGTTAAGCAACAAGAAGAAGTCTACTTTCAGGTTGTAATGCTATATCTTTACGTTTTCTCAAAATGCCCGTCAATATATTTTTGTATTACAAAAGCAGGTCTTTAAAGACCTGCTTCTTTTTTTTCTCTCTCTTCTCTTTTTTTTCTGGCTTCTTTTTCAGCTGCTCTTTCAGCTTTTCTTTTTTCTCTTTCTTCAGCCTTCTTCTTAATGCTTTCTGTCACTTCCGGCGTGAATTCATTTCTCTTTGCCAGGATAACGACAAATAACGGGTACAGGGCAAACAGCCCTATTGACCATAAAGCATTGGAGAACCCGGTCTTGCCAAAGCTTGTCGCTATACGTGTCATAATTGCAATATCAAGAAACAGCACGATAAGTGTTGCTACCATATACAACACACTGATGCTTGCTGATTTCTCACTTGCAAATCTTGTCACAACCTGCATAACAAAATTGACTACGATGTATAACGCAAACATTTTTGTATTCCAGAATGTATCGTAAATAATATAATCGTTAACAAACGGCACAAAACTAAGCCATTTCTTTTTGCTTTCTTTTCCAAATATTTTTCCGAATAATACGACATTTGCAAAGCATGTAAGCAATGTAAACACTAAGATAAATATGGACAAAATCACAAGGATTTTTGCAATAGCGCCAGAGAGCTCATTGACATCTGCTGTCATAATTATCACCTCCTAAAAAAGGCTGGCAAAAGCCAGCCCAAGTAAACCAACCTTATTCTTCTTCGCCGTCAAAGTCAAATTTAAACCTGATGCCAAAGGTTTTCGGCATATGCTCAGCACGCATGATTGATACACCTGTATCCATGTAATCGCGCAGCAGCTCATATGCATTGTCATCTCCGATTTCTTTCTTCAGCTCTGCATAACCGTATTTCAGGATATTCATCAGCTTTGTCCTGGTTCCAATCTTGTAGTGGTCAAGAAATAAAGCGATAACAGACATGTATTCTTTCTGTTCTAACGCTCTGGACGGTTCGCCGTTGTCATCATACTGTACACAGATTACATTGTAGTTGCCTTCTTCAAAGCTGATAAGCCAGAAGTTCGTCTTTTTGCCGTTTTCCGGCGCTGTTGCGTTTACTACAACATCTTTTCCGTCGCCGCCTCTTAATGTAATGTTATATTTTCCCGGCGCAGTTTTTTCAAGGCTGCTGTCAGGTACTTTGGCTGCATGGAAACCATACTCGTTTCTTCCGTCGATAATAGTCATGCATGCGTCTGTTAATAAGTTCTCGGATAAAATAATATCAAGCATCTGCTCAGGTGTTTTATAAGCCATAATAGGTCTCCTTTTCTATGTAATATTTTATTTTGCGGCTGCCGGCATCAGTTAATTCCTGTTGAACCGAAAGCGCCGCGTGATTCTTCATTTAAATGTTCTACTTCTTCAATATCAAGCTCAGGCATCTTTTCCATAATCCTGAACTGGCAGATTCTATCGCCTTTTTTGATTTCTGTGTCTCTTGTTGCATAGACAGCCATCATCCACTGGTCGTTATCACCACTGTATGAATTATCTACAACCCCGACGCTGTTTGTCTGCAGAATTCCCCAGTTCTTAAATGTACTGGAGCGCGGGGCGATATGTGCTTCATAGCCATCAGGCAGAATCATTCCAACGCCAAGTGGGATGAAAGCAGTCTGACCTGCTGCCAGATGGATATCAACTGCACTTCGCAGGTCAATCCAATCTCCTTTACTGATTTTATTTAATTTTTCAAGGTTTTTGTAAAAGTATTTAATCTTAATTTTTAATGCCATTTTTTCCTCCTGATTTTTTTGTATTTTTGCTTGCATATTTAATATGCAGGATTTTTGTAAAAAGGTACGTTTTTTTGAGAATATTTTTTTTATATTTTTTTCAGTGTTGTACGTTTATATACAATGTACGGCATACTCAGATACCAGAACCGCAGATGATATCTTTTTTTAGCTTCCGATATTTCCTTTTTTCTGTCGTCGCTTAGGTATTTGTAATATTTTTTGCCAACAGATAGAATTTCACGGTGAAAGCGCTTAAATAGTCTTTTTCTGAGCGTACGGCTTGATGCCGAAGGTGAAGTGTAATGCAGAGCCCAGACGCTTAACTCCTTAACCCGCATATTCTGCAGCATATAATTAAACAGCTTTGCCTTTTCGCGCCCGCCGAGCAGCCCGTCAATGTAGTCTTCAATATTTCTGAAGCATGCAATCACATCAAGGTCTTTATTTGAAGCCCGGCTTTTCACCAGTACGTCAGAAACCCTGTATTTTATAAGCGCTGTATTTGATACGTATACCGTAGAGCAGAAATACAGGTATTTGAGGAAAAACGTAACATCAGAATATTTGTTCAGTCCGTCAAACTGCAGCTTATTGGTGAATATGATATCTGATTTGTATAACTTCGTCCCGGTAATGCCGTCAATGTTATCCCCAAGTGCCATAAGGTCTTTTACTTTGTACGTCGTATCATATTTTCCATCATGCATCCGGGCATATATACGAGGTGCTTCAGCCAGCTCAGAACCATCTTCAGCCATCTTTACCACATCACCGACGACCATATCAACATTTTCAAATTCCATACATTTTACCAGCTGTTCAAGATAATCTGGCATCATTACATCATCGCCGTCAAAAAACAATATGTACTGTCCCTTCGCCATCGGCATAGCCTTATTTCTGGCAGCAGGAATTCCGGACTGTGCCTCATTTATTACAGTCACATTTGTATTTGTAAATTTATCAACCTGATATCTCTGCATGATATTAAATGTTTCATCAGTAGACCCGTCATCAACAAGAATCAGTTCATAATTTTTGTATGTCTGAGCCAGGATAGAATCAAGGGTTTCTTCAATATATTTTTCCATATTATGTGCTGCAATAATAATCGTTATCATTTTGTCACCTCCTTATCGCCGCCCTGATATCTGATATATACCACCATTTACCGGCTTTTATTTTTTTATACTGTTTTATCATCTTTTTTTCTTCTTCCGTATTAAACAACGACGTGTCAAAACTTACTTCAGTTAACGACTCAAAAATTTTTTTTCTGATTTCTTTTGTGTCATATTCAGGTATCTTTTTCAATTCATCAAGTATATATATGAGCTCGTCCTTTTGTATCTCTGCCGCAAAATCATCCCTGCCGGCTTTTTTGTAGCCGTCAAGAATCATCTCAAAAGGTGTTTTTGATGCAATCACATCACTGTACTTCTTGGAATTGCTGTCACTGTATATATGCCTCATCAGCACCTTATCCGAGATTGTAGTCACAATCTTGCAGTATCCAAGACACTGATGATAAAAAATGAAATCAGAGCTTATGCATGTATTCTGAAACCTGACTCCGCAGTGCGAAATCATTTCGGTATTCCATAACTTATTGCCCTCAACGCATTGAAAATGTACACAATTTATCACATCTTCGTCTCTAAATACGTGGTTATACATAGCACCTGACGTAAAAATCGCGTTATTTTTCTTTTCTTTTTTATCGTTCTCATATATACACTTGAAATCTCCAATCACCAGGTCAGCCTTGCTTTGCTTTGCCACATAAGTCATACGTTTCAGGGCATTTGGTTCCAGCTCGTCATCACTGTTTAAAAACATAATGTAATTTCCTGACGCCTGATAAATACCGGTATTTTTGGCGCTTGCTTCGCCTCCCTTTTTCAATGTCCCGATAAACCTGATGCGTTCATCCTCCTCTTCAAGAGACAATGCAATCTCTGACGTCCTGTCTGCTGATGCATCATCAATAATAAGGATTTCAAAGTCTTCATACGTCTGATTTAAAATCGAGTATACGCATTTTTTTAAATTTTTTTCCGCATTATTTGTGTATATCACAACCGTTACCATTATCTTCTCTCCTTCTGCGATATTCCGCATATATCCAATATGCCGGATTTTTGAAAAAACATATTATTTTTGCGAAAAAACACGCCGCAGAATGCGGCGTGAAGATTACCTTTCATCAATATCTACAGGTATAATGTTTTTATTTAATTCATCTTTGTATAATCCAATGTCGTTCTCAACGGCGGCTGAAACCTTTTCTTTCATATCCTTATCAGAAATTTTATCAATCTCTTTTCTTAACGCAGTCAGGAATCTTTCGCTTCCTTCCATGTCCTTCGTTGTCACGGTGAAATCTGCAAAAGCCATAAGGGTCTTTCCAGGTTTGAAGTACAGATTCGGTTCCGTAATACTATTTTCGTACTGCTTTACAAGCACCCTGCATTTCTCGTCAATCTGTTTATTGTCCCTGAGATGTTCAGAGGCCTCCAATTTCAAGCCATACTTACGGGCTTCTTCCGACAGATATATCAGCTGTGTTTTTTCAGCTTTGAATATGTGATTTGCAACATCAGAAAGGAATTTTTCCTGGTCAGGCGGGTCCATCTTGCATGAGATATCAACATCCATCGTATCAGACAGGTCTTGCCTGAATTCATTAAATTCATTTTTCTTTCCAGTAAGGCGGTTTGAAATGTTTACTTTTGATGCAGCATTTAAAAGTGAGCTGACGCGGAGCTTTCTTCCACGGTCTTCACTAAACTTCTTGAATACCGTATTGCCGGATTTAGCTGCTTCTGCATTAAAGGCATCTATCATTGTATCGCTGGCGTGTGTAGTAAATGAGGCTATTGCGGCTTCCTGCACCCATCTTATCTGCTTATTGTCAAGACGCTGATACTTATCAGAAATTTCTGATATCTGCGTCATCATTTTTCCTATTACAGGAGCATATTTCTTTTGGTCTTTCATGTCTTTGATTGCATCCATTGCCATTCCTCTGGCTTCTTTCATTGCCTCCCCAAGTTCAATCCTCTGTTCCCGCTTGTTTGCCATTGCTGTATTATCGGGCTTCATAGTAGCTTTCTCAGGCGTTTTCTGTGTTTTTTGCGCTTCTTTTTGGAGTGCTTCAATCTGGCGGGTCATTGAATCATTTGCCGACTCTATATATCCCGCAAACTGTTTTCGTGTGAGATGTGGGTTTTCTGTCCTGAATTTCGTCATTCTATTTTGTAATTCTTTTGTTAGGTCTTCTTTTGTTCCGGCCGGCATGTCATTTGCGATATCAGCACCAATTTTTTCGGCCATTTTTGTAAGCTGTTCATGTTCCTCCGGCGTAAGCTGCATTTCCTGATGTTTCACAATGTCATCCCAGCGACATCCTTTTTCAATGTTTTCCTGAATTTTGTCTTTATAGTTGTCAAATTCGTAATTGATAACAAAACCTGTCAGTACCTGTTTTGTCTCAAATGAAATGTTTGGGTCGGCAATCGCATCCTGTAGTCCGCTTGCAAATGCCTCATATAATTCATCCTGCTTCAGCTTGTCCTGTGTCTGTATGTAAGAGACACTTTTGACGAACAGTTCTTCTGCCGTATCCTTATTCAGCCTTCCAATATCCATCATAACTGCAAGGTTCTTGCCGTTTTCTTTATAAGCCTCTTTTACGACACCGTAGAATGGTGACATGTCAGGCTTTCCGGGTTCCTGTTGTTTGTTGCCGGTATCAGCTGTATTGCTTTCATCATGACTCTCGCCATGGTCTGCATCTTTTGTATTATTTTCATCATTAGCATTTCCGGCATCCTTGCCTGCCTGGTTCTCTGCTTTAGATTCTGATTTTTTTGCCTCTTCTTTTTGGTCTTTATATTTAGAACCTGAATAATAATCAATCATATCCGCCATGAAATCGCAGACCTTTGAAATGTAAGTTTGTATATTTATATATCCGATAATAAGCTTGTTCAATCCTTTTGAATCGCATTTATCGTTGGGGATTTCCTTGTTTGCCTTAATATCCCTCCACTCTTCCTTGAAATTTTTAAGTTTTTTAGAAAACATAGTCTGAGCGTCAAATTTTTGCCATGATTTGTCTTTTTCGTGTTCTGACAGCTGGATTCTTCTGGTCTCAAATTTGTTTATATTGCTGCTCTTGTTGTTCAGCTGCACTGCTTTATCAAGCGTTTTTCTGCCTTCAAAGTCAAGGCTTCTGTCAAGGATGCCTATAGTTGTCTGGAAGTCATCGCCTTTTGTCTTCCTGGCCTGCTCCATAACTGAATATTTAAACTTATTCTTGGCTTGCTCTTTTAGCATAGCTGCCTCTTCTTTTGATAATCCGTCAGTGTTAACCTCAAGGATTTTTGAAAGGCTTTCTGCCTGCTTTTCAGCTTTGTCAAAGTTTGATATGCGAAGCCTGAAATTATTATCTTCACTGTAATGTTTGGTGACGTCAACGAAAGCTTCCTTTATCTTGATATCCCTGTCTGTTTCAAATCCCTGTTCTTCTATTTTTGCATTAAGTGTTCTGCTTATCTCATCAACGATGTCCTGTTTATGTACATCTCCAACGCTTGACATTATGTTGGCGAACTGAGACCGCATAAAGTTATCCATAATACGGTTCTGCTGTCCATACTGCTCTCCCTGGCCGGTAAATAATGCGATTGACTTATCTACGGCCGGCTGGTATGACTTTTTAATTTCTGCCTGTGATTTAAGTGGCTGGTCAGGATGTTCCTTATTATACATATCTATAATTTTATCAAACTTCTCTGCTCCGAAGTTTGACAGGTTTTTATACATTTCATCAACCGTTACCTGACGCACGGAAGCGTCAATAAAAGTATTGTCCACATAGTCAGAAAATTCTTTTGCAATTGACTTAACGCCTCTGTATCTTTCGTTATCCATTTTCTTGACTAAATCAATTTCATTTTCAAGTAACATAGTATTTATCCTCCTTATTTTACATTTTCATATAAAATGCAGAATCAAGAAAAAAGCAAAAACCGGCAGATTTCTCTGCCGGTCTCGCAAGATATGTCAGATGTTTTGTCTCAGCATGTCAATGCCTTCATTGTAGCACTGTCTGATTTTTACAACAGGTTCTCCGAGTTCTTTCGCAATCTGAACAAATGAAATGCCATCAAGCACTTTCATCTTAATGATGGCGCTGTTTTTCTTAGGGATTGAGGACAGCAGGTCATCAACGACGAAGTCATCGCTTAACTGCATGTCAGCGGTCATGCTTTCCAGTGCATCGAATGAAACCTTTGTTCTATCCACTTTTAACTCGCGCTTTACGATTTTGTGGCTTAATCCGGTCTCATCCATAATTTTATCAACGGTAGCTTCATCCCCAGCAGTTTCAATCTTACTTTTGGCCCTTTCTACTGAATTATGCACGGATGCAAAATACTCAGATGATTCGCCGGCCATGAAACGGAGATGCTTACCCAGTTCTTTCTTAATATATGGTGTGCAGTATGTAGTAAATGACGCTTTGCTTGGGTCGTATGTCTGTAAAGCATTCATGATGCCGATAGCACCATGCTGGAATAACTCAGAAGCTTCACGGTTAAATGACGGATAATGTTTCTTGATAATGTAGTAAATGTAATCATGATACTTTTCGAGCATCAGTTCATTGCCGATGCAGCGGTCTTTCTTGTATACCTCCATGATATCGGAATCGCACATGCAGTTTTCGTATGCTTTTGTATTACCCATAATGACACCTCTCTCTAAAATCTCTTCAACTTGTTCTCTATACAAAATCAATTCTCAACGAGCTTCCATCTCAAGCCTTTTAATCACCTTATATATGCCGAACAGATATCCGGAATGGAATTGGCTTTCCACATACTGAGGGTAAAAATAGTTTTTGTCTGGCAGCTTTTTCAAAGGGCATTTAAGTGATATAAATGCACCATCAATAGTTTCATGTGTTACGTTGCAGGAACAGGCCTCTTTGTTGTAACAAGGGCAATCCCTGCATGAAAAATTATCGGGTAATTCTAATACCAGAACTGCTTTATTTATCTCACCGTATTTATCCCTCTCATCCTTTTCTGCTTCTTTGCTTCTTTCTGCTTTAGGGCACCACTCGGGGATATCGCAGTACGGTATCAGACCATAGATTGTCGGGCGTGAAGGAATGACTTTGCTTTTATTCCTGCTGGCACCGCATATCAGTCCAAGAGAACATCTTATGCAGTCCTTACATTCTTCACACGATATATTTTCAGCCATTATTACCTCTCCTCTCTTAAGGTGAAAAACAACTTGGATTTCCAGCATCAGGATTGTCAAAATGGTCTTTCCATTGCTGGCAAATACAATATGCTTAAAATTTTGGGAAAAAGTTTATTTTTTGCGGATTTTTTTTAAATTTTTATTTTTAGCTTTATCCTCCATATTTAAATATGTAAATCTTAATTTTTATATCAAAGAAAGGAGATACATTTATGAGCAAGTATCGCAATGAAGCTGTAATTAATCTTTATCAGGAACCAGAGGATTCTATCTTAAAAAGTTCTTCCGAGGTTAGTGTAAAGAGATTCAGTTTGTCACGCTTCCTGTTTATTACAGGGGGTGTCATTGTATTTTTGACATCTATGATGCTGGCAATGTCTCTGGTAAAAGCCCCAGTGTACGGCGACTCTTCGTCTAATAATGTTAAAACAGAGGTAGTTCAGGGATATGAAAGCGATACTTTCAAGAAATAAGATTTCAGGAAGAGGCGGCTGTGATGGCAGCACCTCTTTTTTTTATACAAAAAGCATAATTTTTTTTGCAAGATAAAATCCCCCGTATATCATAAGCAGAATACATACAATTTGTATAATTCTCAATATTATCCAGTACAGCTTGTATTTACCAAGCCATCCTCTAATAACCCATAACCCCATTTTGTCAGACTTTTTTGAATTACAGTCCCTGCAGGCCGGGGCAAGGTTTCGTATATCGTTTACACTGCCGCATCTTTTTACTGCCAGCATCATCCGGGCGGATGTTTTTTTCTGTGCTTTTGCGACCGGGACGATATGGTCAACAACAACTTTATTCTTCTGTAATTTTTTATTACAATACCGGCATCTGTATGGGGCCTGTGTTCTGGCGAAGAACGTCTGCCGGTAATTATTTGCTCTTTCATATTCCACACGATAGCATTCATATTTAATTCCTGCTTTCTGTATTTTTTTAATAGTTCTTTTTGGTTTTTCTACATAATTATTGAAGCAGTAATTGTTTCTATATTTAGTAGATTTTCTATGTAAAAGCCGGTACAAGTCATACGGCATTTTTTGTTTTGTGTTTACTTTTAAAACCCAGTTTCCTTCCATTTTTCTTCTGCCTTTTTATGTATTTTTTAGATACATACAAAATGCAGAATTTTTATCAAACAGTACGAATTTTTCACATTTTGGACGCAAAAAGGGCAGCTGCCTGCAAAATGCAGCCGCCCGGGTGTTTAAGCAATTTCAGATTTGTCCTGTGTTACCTTTACATTCTCCCTTCCAAAGTGGATTTTTGCCTTTTCCAGAACATCTGCAGTGATAGAGATGTCACCGAGCATTTCTGGCTTTCTGGCTTTTTTTGAAACTATTTTTACATGGTCTCCAATACCTGGATTATCCTGCATGAAATTCAGAACCCTGTTTCTCAAGTTGTTTAAGGAATAGTCATCAGTGGCAATCCATAATATTGACGGAGTGTCTTTCAACGGGCATACGGTCTGGAGGATTAAAGAGCTGTCCTCACCGCCTCCCCTTACTTTTCCTTTCAGGAAAATCAGGCCGTCTTCATTTAACTCAGACTGGAACTTTTGGATTGCGTGTTCAAACAGCAGCACGCTGATGTGTCCAGTTGTGTCTTCAACATCAATAATCATCATGATATTGCCTTTTTTTGTGATTTTTTTCTTGATTTCAGTGATAACTCCACCGATAGCAACCTCATCATCATTATGATAAACGGAATTTTCAGATACGATATCTTCAATGTTTACCGCACCGTTTTTCTTTGTGATGTTCTCAATCGTAGAAGCTGGATGACCTGAGACATACATACCGGTCGCATCCTTTTCATTCCTGCATTTCTGGAGGTATGAATACTCCGGATACTCATTAAATTTGTATGATGTATCAACATCAAGGCCGAAATCAAACAAAGTAAGCTGATTTTCATCGTAGTTCTTCGCCTGAGTCTTGATTGAGGTAAGCATAGTATCAAAGTTTTCAACTAAAGTCTGTCTGGTGTGTCCAAAAGCATCAAAAGCTCCTGCTTTCGCAAGGTTCTCAAATGCTTTTCTGTTAAATGACATATGCCGTTTTACAAAGTCATCAATGTCTTTATAAGGCTGTTTTGCACGTTCTGCCGGAATTGTATTGGCAACGTCTTCACCAACTCCTTTGATTGCGAACAATCCGAACCTGATAGACTCATTGCCATCATCATCAGTTTCAATTGAAAATCCATATTCGGATTTTGTTACATCAGGTGGTAAGATATTTACTCCTGTCTGTCTGAAAGATGTTACATATTTCATCAGTTTCTTGGAGTCATCCATAACGGACGTTAAGAGACCGACTGCAAACTCTAACGGATAATTGGCTTTCAGATAGGCCGTTTGCATGCTGATTGCAGCATAAGCTGCGGCATGTGATTTGTTGAATGCATACTTCGCAAAATCAACCATCTGATTCCAGATTTTCTGTGCAGCTTCCTCTGAGATACCCCTTCCGGTACATCCTTCAATGTTCAGTTCTTTATCACCATTGATGAAATGCGGGCCTTCCTGGTCCATGATTTCCTGCTTCTTTTTTCCCATTGCTTTACGTACAACATCGGCACGACCCATTGAAAATCCAGCCAGTTTTTGCACTATCAACATGACCTGTTCCTGGTAAACGATAATACCATATGTAGGAGCAAGTATTGATTCAAGTTCAGGGGTTATATATTTAATATCATTCGGATTATGTTTGTTCTGGATATAATCCGGAATATAATCCATTGGGCCTGGACGATACAGTGCAACACCGGCAATGATATCCTCAAAGCAGTCAGGCTGCAGCTGTCTCATGAATTTCTTCATTCCGTCTGATTCGAGCTGAAATACACCATCTGTATCACCTGATGCAATCATATTGAGCGCTTTTTTATCATTCAGGATACTTTCATCCCAAAGCGGGATATCTTTTCCAGTTCTTTTCTTGATTTCTTTTTGCGCGATATCAATGATGGTCAGATTTCGAAGCATCAGCAGGTCTTTTTTCAGATTGCCGAGATGCTCTGCCTGATTCATATCATATTCGCATACAAGCAGGCCAGATTCACTATCAAGACGGCAGGGGAATAACTGTTCACATGGAACCGGTGTCGGGATATGTCCGCATGCATGAGTGCCTGCAGATTTTTTTGTTCCTTCCAGTTTCAATGAAATATCCCAGATTTTTTCAAGCCTCGGGTCACTATGGACGTATGACTGTAAATCAGGGTTTATCTCCCATTCCTGTTTCAGCGAATTATTGCCTGTGATGAAATTAGCCAGCTTTGCGCCAATAGCAACGTGATTTTCAATTCCGGATACTTTTGTGCATCCTTTTAAAACGTTTTTCGCCAGCATAGTTCCAAAAGTTTCAATTTTGGCAAAGCAATCATAACCGTAATCATTTGCTTCAGCAGCAATTACGTCATCTTTTCTTAAGTACTCGAAGTCGGTATCGATATCCGGCATCGATATTCTTTCCGGATTTAAGAAACGTTCAAACAGTAAATCATATTGTAATGGTTCAAGGTCTGTAATTTCCAGACAGTAATTCATGCAACTGCCGGCGCCAGAACCTCTTCCCGGACCAACCAAGATATGATTGTCTTTTGCTTCCTTGATTGTTTTTCTGATATCAAGAAAATACTGAGCAAATCCCATCTGTTTAATGATTCCAAGTTCATATTTTAATCTTGGTTCTGCTTCTGCTCTCCTCTGATGACAATGTGGATATCTCTTTTCAAAACCTTTCCAGGCCTCGTCTTCAAGATATTTAAAATAATCATTGCCATATTCTTTCGGGATATGGACTTTTGGCATACGGTAATGACCGTATTCAAATTCAAAGCTACACTTATCCACAACTTCCTGTGTGTTGTAGACAGCTTCAGGACAATAAGGAAACAATTCCAGCATTTCTTCTTTTGACTTAAGATAGTAGTCACCATCATTAATCATGCGGTTTTCCTCATTGATTCTTTTGTCTGTCTGCATACAGAGAAGCCAGTTGTGTGCTTCTTTTTCGTCTTTTCTGACGTAATGGCAGTCGTTTGTGGCAATCAGTTTCACGCCGCATTCTTCTGACAATGTCAGTAAAGCAGTGATAACCTCTCTTTCTTCAGGAATACCATGGTCTTGAATTTCGAGGTAATAATCATCTCCAAATACTTCTTTGTATTCCATAATAATCTGTTTTGCCAAATCTACATTTCCATGCACGATAGCCTGCGGTACAGCGCCGGCAAGGCAGGCTGACATAACGACAAGACCTTCATGATGTTCTTTCAACAGGTCAAAATCAATACGCGGCTTATAGTAAAACCCTTCAGTATGACTTCTTGTCAGCAGCTCGCATCCGTTCTTATACCCTTCTGCATTCTTGAATAGGATAATCAGATGATTGTAAGCTTTACCTTCAGATGCTTTTTTTTCAAACCTTGTTGTTCCGTATGGCGCAACATATGCTTCAAATCCTCCGATAAATTTCATACCGTTAGCTTTGCATGTGTCATATGCTGTAACCAATCCGGCCATTGTTCCATGGTCTGTAAATGCCATTGCTTTCATTCCGAGAGATTTGCCGTATTTAACGTAATCACCGATTTTTCCTAAACCGTCAAGCAAGCTGTAGTCTGAGTGGACATGTAAGTGAGAAAATTCATTACTCATATTTTTTCAATCTCCTTTTCTTTGTATTTTTTTGCTTTTTGCACTTTTAATATGCCGGATTCTCAAGACTACGAAAAAGAACTTGTGTTTTGTGTTAGTTTTCTGCAATACAGAACATTTGTTCTGAAAATATATTATCACATACCGAACAAAAAAGCAAACAAATGTTCGTATAAACTTTTTAATTATTTTTTGTAACTTTTCGCCAAAAATTTTGCATATTAAAATAAAGCCAAAAAAACAAAAAGGAGAGAGAAAAAAATGAAATCATTAAAATATTGGCTATCATTTCTTTCGCTTATTCTGCTGTTAGTAATTCCGTGTGGAGGGTTTTACTATTTAAGCAGACAGCCAGGCTTTAATGTCGTTGAATTTGTGAAGGAATACCCAATGCCTGTCTGCATTGGTGCCGTAATCTGGGCGGTTTTATTCAAATCATGTAATCTGTGGTATGAGAAATCCAAATACGGTAAAAATGTTGATGCATTCGGTATGACGAGTAAATTTGACTATTTTAGCCTGTCAGACAAAGAGCGAAAAGAATATGATAAACAGCGAAAAGAAGAAATGAACAGGGTAATGCCGGAATCCACAATCACCAAGGCAACACATCCTGGTTCTAAAAATCCTGACCAGGATATGGCAGCTCTTTCAGGAATGGAAGAAGTGAAGGATAAGATAAATGAGATTGTAGCCCGTGCAAATTATGATAAAGCCCACGGCAAGAAAGGCGAAGGCTTTAGCTCACATTATGTCTTTTACGGAGCTCCTGGTACCGGTAAAACAACATTTGCAAGAATACTTACAGGCTTTCTGTACAAGAACAGAATTATCAAAAAAAATCAGTGTATTGAAGTTGATGGTAACCTTCTCAAAGCATCAGCACCAGGTGAAGGCGGTATGAAAGCCGAGATTCTGGTTAAATATGCGATGGGTGGAGTGCTGTTTATTGATGAAGCGTATTCCATGGCTGAAGGATATGGAAATGAAGCTGTTGACACATTGATTAAACTTATGGAAGATATGCGAGGCCAATTTGTATTAATCCTTGCCGGATATACAAAGCCAATGGCAAACCTGCTCTCTTCTAACCCCGGTTTCCGTTCACGAATCAAGGATTATCTTGAATTTCCGGATTACACGACCGATGAAGCAGAAGCAATCTTCAAATCTATGGCGAATAAAGCCGGCTTAAAGGTAAGCCGTGAAGGTCTTGAAAAATTCAGGGAACGCTACGAGATAGAACTTCCAAAAGCAGATTTTGGTAACGCCAGAACCGTAAGAAATATTCTTGATGAAGCAATCAGTAAGCATGCGTTACGTCTTACAAAGGACAAGAAAGCGAAAGAAAACCTGTTAACATCTGCAGATATCAGCAGTGAATCAAGAAAAATCATTTAAAAACAAAAAAATATTCAAAAAAAAGCGTTACATTTTTTAAATTATTTTGCATATTAAAAATAAGCAAGACAAAAAGCTCAGATTTAGTTCTGAGCATGCCAAAGTAGCATAACTGGATATGCAGCTAACACACAGCAACCATTAATTCATTTTCATTGATTGACGGAAAGCAGTAGTCACTCTTCTGTTATCCGTTGGTTTGAAAGTTTCTGGACGTGCATATGAAATTATAAATTCCGTTCATGTCTAGTTCATTTAATCACCCACCCGTTATTTTTTATTACCGTTAGTAATATGCAGGTTCGATTCCTGCCTTTGGCATTTCTGGTATATAACATATATCAGAAAGCTGTATTATATTTTTGCTATGTTTTACCTCCAAGATGGGCAGTGTCTTTGTTGCACTGCCCCCTCATGCCGAAGTGGCTGTCTGTGAGTTCGACCCTCACAATCGGCATTTCTGACTGAATTTGCATATGAAGCTGCAGCTTCTTTGCTTCATCAGTCGGTTTATATATATAAGTTTTACCCGGCGAGATTTGCCGGCTGTAACTTAATACCTCAGGCCGTTTGACAGACCATTGCGCATGCCTGTCGGATGACTGACAAAACCCAAGCGAGGCTCCGAATGTTTTTAGCATCCGGAGCCTCGCTTGTTATTGCGTTTATTGCTTTTTTTGTTATTTTTTGCTTTTTTCTATTTTTTTCTGATTCTTTTGAAAATCATGATACTCAGCGGAACAACTGCAGCACCAATCAGGGCAGCTTTCAGTGCTTTGCCACAGCATTCGCAGGTATTTTCATCGTCAGCCCAGTCGTCGTCAAGGTCGTCATCGTCAAAGTCATCGTCAAAATCGTCCTTATCTTTGTCCTGACATTCGCAGTCTTCTTTTTTTTCTTCTACTTTTTCGGCTTCCTTTTTCTCAACCTTGGAGTCTCCGTCAATATCATATACTACCCTTCCGACAATATCATATACTACCCTTTTGGCAATTTTTCTCAGGATTTCATCCTGCGGCGCTGTACTTCCTGCAAGTTCAAGTTCATACTCGCGGTAATCAGCGTTCATATCGTATGTAATTTCAGCGCTGCAATACTCTGAAGAATAAGCTTCTACAGAATCGGTTTTCTTTGTATCTTCTTTTTTTTCTTCTTTTGTACAGACTAATTCCACCTTCTGGCCATCTGCTTTTTCTTTGTCTCCAGACTCTACAACCTTAATGGTAAACCCAGCTTCTTTTGGCATGTCTGCCTCCACAAGAGCTTTGATTACATCTGCAAACTGTCTTAAAGTTAATTTTTCCATTATTTTTTCCTCCTGTATTTAGGTGTTTTTTATTGTTACATATTTAATATGCAGGATTTTTTAAAAATAAGAAAAATATTTTTTTAAAAAATGTTCAATTGTTACAAAAATTTTACATATTAAATATGCAAGAAAAAATACAAACGATATACAAGGAGATTTTAAAAAAATGAAAATACTAAACAAAAGGGTACTTTTGCTGCTTGCACTGCTGGCAGTAGTCTTATCTTGCGGCTTTTTTACAAAAAACGTATCAGCCGCAACGAAAACAGGATTCGTAACTATTAATGGGAAGACATATTACGTTAAGGAGGATGGCTCCAAAGCGAAGGGCTGGATGCAGCTGGGTAAATATAAATATTATTTTAATAAGAAAACCGGCGTACAGCAGAAAGGCTGGATGGTTGACAGAAAAGGCCGGAAACGTTACTTTACGAGCAAAGCCGGTGTTATGTTGACTGGATGGCTGAAAGATTCAAAAGGAAACAGACGGTTTTTTGACCCGGACACAGGATTTATGACTACTGGGTGGATAGAACTTGAAGGTGAAACGTATTATATGTACAAGAAATCAGGTGTTGCCGCAACTGGATGGGTAACAAACAAGAAAGGTGCAAAAAGATACTTCTCACAAGATGACTGTACTATGATGACCGGATGGGCAAAAAGTGAAAGCAATTACAAACGATATTTTGATGAAGAATCAGGTATCATGTATACCGGATTAAAGAAAGTCGGTGATAATTACTACTACTTCTATTCAAAAAGTGGGGTAATGGCGACAGGATGGCTTACAAGCAGTTCAGGAAATAAACGATATTTTGATAAAACAAGCGGGATTATGGCAATTGGTTCAGTTACCATTTCCGGCAAGAGCTATACATTCAAGAACAACGGTGTATTGGTTGAAGACACAGGGTCAAATACACAAAGCCCTTCTTCTTCAAAGACAGTCAAGAATTACCTGCTTGGAGCACTTCAGCCAGTCGGCAAAGCATTGTATGTATGGGGCGGCGGATGGAATGACTCAACAAGAAAAGGTATCAGCCCTAAATGGCAAGAATGGTATAACAGCCAGAACAGCAGCTATAATTACAGGGATTATAATGATTTAAGTACAGCAAACCGTGCGAAAGGCCTTGACTGCTCCGGTTTTGTAGGCTGGGCAGCTTATCAGGTTATGCAGCAAAAATCAGGTATCGGTTACGGGTATACAGTTGTAGCTGAAGAAGTCGGTTCATATTATCGGTCTAACGGATGGGGTTCAATCCTTACTCAGTCAAGTCTTGCAAATGATGGCTGGACGTTAAAACCGGGTGATGTTGGATATAACAGCGGCCATACATGGATTGTGATAGGCCAGTGTTCAGACAAGAGCGTTGTTATTGTACACTCCACCCCTCAGGCAGGATGCCAGATTTCCGGAACAAGTACCCCAAATGGAGATTATGACAGCGAGGCCGTAGCTTTAGCAAGAAAATACATGTCTAAATATCCAGGATACACAAAATATGATTACCACACAACAAGCGGAAATTATATCAGAAACGGAAATTATTTAAGATGGAACCGGTCAACCTTAGGTGACCCGGACGGATACATGAATAAATCAGCAAGCCAGATTCTGGCAGATTTGTTTAGCTAAAACACAGCAGGAGCCGCGATTTCTCGCGGCTCCTGCATTTTTTATCTTTTTTTATTGCTGTTTCTGTCTTATCTTACCGTATCGCCATTTAAAAGACGCATCAACCACAAAGCAGAATACAGCAGACATTTTGCCAATATTACGACAGCCGTGAAAGAAAACATAAAAATCATAATCAGAAAAAATGTATTAGAGCCATCTTGAATTTCTGATGGGTCTTTTGGATTACACTTGATTGTTACGGTGTCGCCTATTTTCTTGCCATAAGCAAACAATTCGTCTCGTTTTGAAGTGTATTTTTTACCGTCGTATTTGTACTGATATTCCATTAATTTCGTCTCATCTGTATTACTTTTTGTTATGTTTGTAATAAGAGCATCAACCTCCACAAAATTTTGATATTTTTCTTGATTTGAGATAAATCCTCTTATTACTGGAACGGCAAAGGCAAATAACAATATAGCCGCAATAAGCAAGCTTTTCAACGGTAGTCTTTTTCTATGTTTCATAACTTCCACCTCCTTTAAGCTTAATATGCAAAACCAGACAAAAAAAAGAGCCCGCTTTGCGGGCTCCAAACCATTAAAGTGAACCAATTTTTCCATTTCTGTATACATAAGCGTGGTCGCTCAATACAAGCTCAGGCGAAACTGCACGAATATTGATATCACTAACCATACGTGATAAATCCTCAGGATACGGGCAGCTTTTACCTGGCATAATGATAAACTCACAGGTGCTTGACGGCAGAATGTAGAAAAAGCCGTCAAACTGCTTTGCAATCATTTCAAGCACTCCGTCGTAGAACAAAGATGCCCCGGTGAAGTTATCTCTTGTTGTTACGATTATCATATCTGAATCAGGAGTTTCAAGGCCTTCTGGAATACTTTCACCGGCTTCTTTCATATTGAAAAGCATTTCTTTAACAAGATTACCCATATTACGAACCTCAATAGGCATTACAACCGGAGCGCTCTTAAACGCTTCCGTCATAACCTCTTTTTCTGTCTTTCCCCATGTTTTCAGCAGCTTTTGTGAAACCATGATACTCATGACGCCGTCGCCTATTCTACCAATTAAAAGGCGCGGAACGATAGCCAAGTCTTCAATACAGGTATATACATTGTCCTTCAAATATGCCGCATGACGGTCTTTGTTATATACGACAATGAACAGTCTGTCTTTTGCTTCATCCCAGGACTCCAGCATCGTCAATACGGATGCATAGTTCACAGGTGGCTTCATGTTGAAAGATTCAATAATACCGTCAACAACTTTTTCCATCAAGATAGGATGCCCGCTGGTCAGCTTCTTCATATAATCGTCGTATATTTCTTCGATTCTTATGGCGGCTGTCAGTCCATCCTTGCGTGGCTCTTTAATGAGACGGTGCTCTGAACCAAGCTTTCCAGGAGTTTCAACGATTTTTGTATTACAGCCTCTCTCTTTCAGCTGTTCAATAACAATGCTTTCAAATGTTTCAAGTGTGATATTACTCTTCATAGTTTTTGTCTCCTTTCTTAATCAGACAATTTTTATATTTACAAAATCAATATGCTGGATTTAACCGGAGACAAAAAAACCAGCTTACGCGGCGGGCTCTGTCTTTGTTTTTTGTTCTATATTTGTTTCTTCTGTTTCAGCTTCTTTTTTCTTTTTTCTTTCTTTCTTCTCCACAACCATATCCCTCAAAAATTTCAATATATTTGCGTACGAATTTAATTATTTTTTTCTTATATTTAATATGCCGGATTTTTATCCATAAGCAGCAATTTTTGCGTATTTTCTTTTATATATTTTTCAGCATTTTATATCTGATAACAAAATTTTTCCAACAAGAAAGGAGCTTATATTATGAGCAAAATGGCAAAAGAATTTGCAGAAAAATATCTGAAGGAGGAGCTTGATTCCCGGCTGAAACACCTTGGAGGCCAGCCTGACGCACTTTGTCAGGCATACCAGGCAGCACTTGAGGCTATGGCACCAAAAAAGAAGTGCTATGTTTTTACCGTTGAAACAAGAGATGTGCAGGCTTATCTGGAGCCAGCTTGCATTCCACCGTCAGATGAAGACGAATGGGAAGATGAGGATGTTGAAGAACTGGACGAAGAAGACATCTGGTCTGATGTAAGCGGAAGTATTATATGCGACCGAATTTATGCTGATTCCAAAGAAGAAGCCGTACAGGCATTCATTAAAAAATGCCCGCAGCATGATATTGACAGCTTTGGCATTGAAGTATATATCGCGCCGGATGACGATACTACACGCAGCAAAAATAAAGCTGCAGCTAAGTTTCTTAAAGAAGAAATGAAGCATCGCTTGAATATTCTTGAAGGCTGCCCGGATTTGCTTTACCAGGCTTGCGATATTGCAGTTAAAATGCTGAAGCCGAAGAAATGCTATCTCATTACAGCCGACACCAGAGACGCGCAGGCATGCCTGCCACCAGTATCTGACGAGCCAAAAGAAGATATTTCCGAATGGAAAGAGGAAGCTATGGATGACGAGGATAACTGGATTGACGTAAAAGGTGAAATCATTTACGACAGAATTTATGCAAAATCCAAAAAGAAAGCTATGAATAAGCTGTTTAAGATGTATCCGGAGTATGACATCAGCTGCTTTGGTGTAGAGGAATATGTCATGCCATATTGCGATACCGAGGAAGATTAACTTTTTAACCATAATTTGAGCCGTTTTTACGGCTCTTTTTTGCTGTCTTGTTTTCCTGCATATTAGATATGAAAAATATTTCGCAAACATGAAAGGAGAAATCAATATGGAAAAATGTTTAACACAGACAGAAAGGCAGGAAAAGAAAACTGCTATCAGATATCTTCGCGGAGAGCTAAAAGAACGCCTGGACTACCTGAACGGCGAGCCAGACAATCTCTGCAAGGCATATCAGACAATCATTGAATCTATGCAGCGCCAGATTGGAGTGAAAGATGTAGTTAAGGAAACTCACAGTGTTCTTCGTGCAGAACAAATCAGCTTTAAGGCCATGCTTCGGATATTTAATTTCTTTTCTGAATTAACTCCAAACGAAAGAAGTGTGGTGGTTGAAGCCTCTGAAAATGGTGAGTTTGACGGAGAGTTTGACGGTACCGGATGGTAACGTATCCACTCTTTTTTGCTTTGCCGCTTTTCAGCATATTAGACATGAAAATATTTCACGGAAAGGCAGAGTTGGATGCTGCCGGATTTATCCGTGCAGAGGAAAACGACAAACGGATTCATATAAAAAAATTCGTAGAAAATTTTATTTTTTTGTGAAAATCAGGCATATTAAATATATAAAAAAGCAGTAGTTCCGTGAAGAGCCAGCTGCTGCATAATTAGAATTATTCTACAGGCTCAGCTGCGAGCCCGCCTTTGTATATGTCCTGCATATACAGTGTAAGTACAGGGATAAGCTTCATCTGCTTATCTTGTGGAAAACTTATGGGGCAAAGTCCATCGTCCAATATAATCGTCTTATAACCCTGCAACACGGTCATTGTCGGGCGGAACCCCGCCCGCATCTGGTACACGCAAGCGCAGCTTGCAGTATCATTTCCGTCGGGTGCGGAGGATGAAAAACGGTGGCGTATGGAGACGTCTAGCCGGTTCTCTTTTGGGAACCCGCCAGATTCATCTGTGCGGAGCAGTCAGAAACAAGAAGGGAGAACGTACTATGAAAAAATGTTTAACGCCAGAAGAAAGAAAAGAAAAACAGGTCGCAATCAAGTACCTATACAGAGAACTGTATGAGCGTCTCGAATGTTTGGATTACAAGCCAGACAGCCTCTGCAATGCATACCTGACAATCATTGAATCTATGCAGAACCAGATTAATAAAAGAGACATAATCAAGGAAACGCACGATTTTATTGACTCTAGGAAAATCGGGATTGAAACCATGATGCAGGCATTTTCTTTCTTTTCCGGTATGACGCAGGACGAGAAGAATCAGATGATGAAGGCCTACAAAAACGGAGAGTTTGACGGACACAAAGACCAGAATTCCTGACATTAAAAGAGAGAGAAACAGCGGGCATCTGCTGCTTCTTTCTTTTTTGTTTTGCGGGCATTACATTACAGATATTCCATCCTTGGAATTCCATCTCTTGCCTTGGAATTCCATCTCTTGCTGGCAAAATTGACAAAAAAAAGAAAAAAGAAGAGGAAAACAACTGCCTGCCAACCTCCCTCTTCTTTTTTTCTTCAATACATATCAGATTCTCGAATACTTGACGAAAATTTCTTCTTTCGCATTTCTTATCCGTCTATTCTCATCATCGCTAATGACTGCCGCATGCATTACTGCTGCCACAGCTACAATAATCCAAAGCCACATACTATACACCTCCTGCTTTCGCTATATTATATTTTTTTAAGTGTTCCTTTTCCTCCCCTTTTTGCTTTCGCCAGTTTGGAAAACGGAATCTGTTTTTTGTTCTTTAAGGTTAAAATCAACTCAGCCGGCAGCTGCTCTTCAGCTGATATGCTGTCACCTTTCGCCGCCGTTTCATCTACAGGCATTTCTTCCCCGCCTGCCGGCATTGCTTCTGGCATCAGGTTTACACTCCCGGCATCATCTTTATTCTTTTCTTCGCTATTCTCGCCCGCCGGTGCTTCATTACTTCCAGTTCCAGCCGTCTTTTTTATATCTTCTGGCCATACAAAGAACACATCACTCAGCTTTTCTCCGTCTTTCATTGCTATACCGGCAACCGTTCCGGCTCCCCTCTTTTTCTCAGGGATGTCTGCTGCGGAAAACCGCAGGAACCTTCCGGCCTCACTTACAAGCACGATTTCAGGCTCACTTTCTTCTACTTTTACAAAATTCGTACAAACTTCGCCATCTTTCAGTTTGATGTATTTGGTATTTTTTGATTTCACGTTAAATTCAATACCAGGCAGTTTCTTTACGCCGCCAAAATTAGTTACCATAATATAATTATTGACAACCTTTTCGCATGCCATAGCTTTCATCGCTTCAGCATACAGAATAAGGTCTGTCGTAGTATCTAGCGTTGAAACATTATCAACCGGAATACTTTTGTCTCTGAACTTGCCAAATGGAATCTTGTTCGCCGGCACAGTATGCATCATTCCGTTTTCTGTAATGAATACCACTTTATCGTCACTCATCACCGGGATGACCCATTTACTCTCAGAGCCTGCAGCTTCCTTATTCTTTTCATAGACCGTATCACTCACAGCCCTGACATACCCGAATTTATCCATCAGCACAACTTCTTTAAAAGCCTTCGGAGCTTCTTTTTTAATCACTGCTTTCTCAATATTTTTGATGCTTGTTTTTCTTGGCTGTCCGTATTCCTTAATGATACTTTCTAAATCATCTTTGATTACTTTTTTCATATATTTTTTATCACTCAGGATTTTTATATATTTTTCAATATTCTGTTTTGTTTTTTCATTTTCTTTCTTTAAGGCTTCCAGTTCCAGGCCAATCAGACGTGAAAGACGCATATCCAGGATTGCGTCCGCCTGCAATTCTGTAAAGTCAAAGGTCTTTGCAATCTTTTTATCTTCTGCGATACGGTATTTTATATTGTCAACATTGCCCGTCATTAAACATTCTTTTGCTTCTGTTTTTGTCCTGCTGACTCTGATTGTCTCAATCACGGCATCCAAAACATCAATCGCCTTGATTAAACCTTCCTGCACTTCTGCTTTTTCTTTTTCTTTTGCAAGCATTGTTGTATATTTGCGTGTATTGATTTCAAATAAGAAGCTGATGTGATATTCCAGGGCAGATTTTAAGGTAAGTGTCTCCGGGCGTCCGTTTGCGATAGCCAGCATGTTGACACCAAATGTATCTTCCAGTTTTGTTTTACTGAGCAGGACAGTCTTAATTTTTTCGGCGTCTTCTTCAGACACGTTCTTCTTTAAGTCCAGAACGATTTTAATGCCTTCTTTTGATGACTGGTTTGAAATATCCACGATATCCGGAATCTGTTTGGAATCCACAAGCATTGCCACGTCATTTAAGAAATTTGCAATACCGGCGCCAATCATTGTATACGGAATTTCAGTAATAACAAGGCGGTTTACCTGTCTGTTCTTTTCATGTGTCACCCTGCCCTGTACTCTGATTTTTCCTGTTCCGGTCTTGTAAATTTCCAAAAGGTCATTACTGTTTGCCACAATGCCACCAGTAGGGAAGTCCGGGCCTTTTACAAAATCCATCAGCTCTTCAATGCTGGCACCTGGGGTATCCATCAAATATTCTTCCGCTTTCAACACTTCCACAAGGTTATGAGACGGTGTTGAAGTAGTCATACCGACAGCGATACCTTCAGAGCCGTTGATTAAGAAGTTTGGAATTTTTACGGGCAGTACCTCCGGCTCCTTTTCTGTTTCGTCATAGTTCGGGACATAGTCTACAACTTTTTTGTCCAGGTCAGCAAGGTAATTTTCCTGCGTGATTTTCTGCAGCCTTGATTCTGTATATCGTTGTGCAGCAGCTCCGTCTCCCTCAATTGAACCGAAGTTACCGTGACCATCCACAAGCGGAATTTCACGTTTAAAGTCCTGCGCCATAACAACCATCGCATCATAGATGGATGAATCTCCGTGAGGGTGGAATTTACCCATTGTATCACCAACGATACGCGCTGATTTTCTGTAAGGCTTATTGTAATCCAGCCCCAACTCCTCACCCATATCATACAGGATACGGCGCTGCACCGGTTTCAGACCATCACGGATATCAGGTACCGCTCTTGCGATGATTACACTCATTGCATAGTCAATATATGACTGTTTCATAATATCTGAATATTCCTGCTTGATGATTTTCTCCTCAGCAGGCTCAAAAAGGCTTAACTGACCATCATCTGTAGTTTTTTTATGCATTATTTTCCCTCCAAATTTGGTTCTTTGTTTCTTTTGCTATATCTAGTATGCCGAAATTTTGAAAAAGCGTATTATTTTTTGCGAAAAAATAAGCCCGCAGTTCTGCAGGCAAAAAATACGGCGGGCAAAAGCCCGCCGGGTTAATCATATTTAATTGTAGATATTTTTGCTTTGTCGCTGTTATCGCTGATTTTTCCGATGTATCTTTTCAGCGTGTCCTGAATTTCCTTGTTTGTTGTGTATTCCATATCTTTACATATTTTCCAGGATTCGCTTATCGGCAGGCCAAGGTATATCCGGCCGTCAGCTCCAGTTGTGCAGAAAATCATCTTTTCCGGGTTGTTTAGCCGCATATTTTTATATAGCAACGCACCAATTCCTTGCATTTCGCATTCGTTTATTATGAATATATAGTTTTTCATCCATTCTTCCGGGCTGATAAGCATACTTTCTGTATTACATACCGCAATGTAATCATCGTATACAGATTTTCCGTCAGATGGAAAATCCGGAAGAGTTTCTTTCATCAGATTCAGAAGCTTCCGCTGATTGATGTCGATATCATTAACGCATATACCGTATATTGTTCTGCTCATTCTTATCCTGCTTTCTTTATATTTTTTGCTTGTTTTGAACATTTTTAGCTTCAATTACAATTTCCTCTTCTCCTCGTCTGTTGAAGAAAGCAAGAGTATCTTTTTTATTTACTGTTCCTTCCAAAACATATCCTTCACCAAAACGATTTGAGAACCATTCTGCCTTATCATACTCTCTCGTCCATGACATTCCATTAGGATTTCTTCTAGGTGTAACACCGCGATAAACAATAAAGTTTTCCGGCAAGGCTGTATATGTTTCATATTCATCATCATACATCAGCGATTTTTTATCTGCAAGCCGAAACCATCTTGCCGCAAGAGACACTGACACATTCACATCTCCGTTCGGGTTTTCTTCTTCTGTCCAAAATTTTCCAAGCAGCAGACTGAAGTCTTGCAACGATAAATATTCTTTAATGTATTTAAGGAATGTCAGATAATACGAATTTCTTATAATATACGAACATCTTATCAGTGTATCGGCGCTGTCTATTTTTTCTTCCATCTTTTTGGTTGCTTTTTGAAACCCTTCCGGTTTTGTAATATCAACAATTTTACCATCAACACTTGAATATCCAGTATCAAAGATTGGATGTTGAATTATAATTGGGGATAAGTCGGTCTCTTCTATTGGCATATACAAAAACAGCTTCAGCGTTTCCTTAACCGCTTCTAAATCAGTCTTTCTTCGCATATTTTTAATCTCTTTTCCGTCTTTTTCTGGCTTTATTTTATCATATTTTGCCGGCTGACGCAACAAAAAAGCGAACGAGCAAGAGCCCGCCAGCGTGTGGTAATTTATTTTTTTACTATATGCCAGCACACAAAAGAACCGCCGGCATCAGCCGGCGGTGCAATACAGAATGCTATATTTTGTTTTTGTAAGTTTTCAATCCGCAATATCCTTAAACACCGCATCAAACTCCTCTTTTGTCAGAGTCTTATTCAGGCGATATACGTAATTCGGCTCTGTCAGCCGCAACCTGCCATACGGATGATTTGGATTTACAGGCTCAGCGTAAAAGAATTTCTCTCCGCGTTTAAAAGTTTCTTTTGCCCATTGTGTCAGGTCTTCTCTGCGGTAAAGTCTCGGTTCGCCATCATCCACGGCAGAGTACCCATTTGTACATACGGAGACAAAACATTTCTTTAAGTCCTTTACGTTCTGCAGTGGTTTTTTGCCTGTTAACAGGTCAAGCCTGTCCTGGATTTTTTTAACGTTTTCGTTTTGTCTTTTTTTTCTGTTTCCAGAACAAAGCCAATTCCTTTCTGCTTCCAGAACAAAACCAAAGACACAAAAACCGGTCTCATCAGACAGCCAATCGGCAACATTTTCTTCATCAACTTCATCTGGAATGTCCATTTCTTTCGGGAGTGTTTTTAAAATCTCCTCATCACCGTCAGTGTCCCACTTGATATTAATCGCTCTCATGATTATTTTCCTCTATTTCTTTACAGTAAGTTCTGAAATATCCATCCAGTTTTTCTGCCGGCACAAATTCCATCGCTACGATAACGGTCAGCCCGAATCCAATACCTTCATCTGGCATAGTCCATTCTTCTGTGGCAATGACGGGTTCGCTGTCGTCATAAGAATCACCGTCAAGCGGAATGATTTTTCCATCTACCACCTTAAAGCAGCCGAAGAATTCGCCATCAATATTATTACCGGTTGCCGGTGGAACGTTTCGCTTTTCGTCATATCCGCGATAAGAAACGTAATCAAAATTTTTACCGGCGATAATATCACTAATTGTAGGATAAGGCTTTGTGTATTTTTTTAACATTCCTTTTTCCTCCTTTCTTCAGCCAAGTCAAGCAGGCATTCTCTCAGTTCACTGCCATCAAAGAACTTTTTATCAACAACAACTACAAGCTCTTTTTCAAACGGCTCTGAGAAGAATAATACCGGCTCGGATTCGTCATATGTTTTATCGTCTGAAACGATTTTGCCGTCCTCAACTTTAAACCATCCTATGACGCTTCCGATTTTGTTTTCTGTTGCTTTTGGGATATCCTTTTCGGCATCATACCCGCAATACACTACGACACGGTAGTCTTTCCCGGCAATCAGGTCTCCGATTGTCATCGTTGAATCAACTTTTGTATACATTTTTTGACCCCTTTCTTATTATATTTTTACAAAGACAATATGCCGGATTTTTGTAAATGTAAAAAAAGAACAGCCTTTGGCTGTCCTATAATTTGAATGTGCTGGATTTTTTGTCTATCTTGTCAAGTATATATGACCTTAATACTGTCACATCCTTATATTCCTCTTCGTCAAGCTTTTTCAATATTTTCCTCAGCGCTGTATCAGTAAAGACTCCGTCTTTGATAAAGCCGATTATTACCTGATTCCAGTCTGATTCATTGCTTAATGCGTCAGATAAAAACAGAGTTGCGTTTCTGGTAATATACGCCTTTGTCTTTGTATCCGGATATATCTTACGCTGCTCTATTGCTGCAGACCTGGCAAATGCATCTTTGCTATAAGAATACATTGCCGGGGGCGTTCTTTTGCCTTCCGATTCAATTAAACGGCATATAGCTCTGGCCGCTGACGGTATTTCGGTTAATATCTTTGGCATAATGATTACTGGCAGCCCTTCAACTTCCAGCTTCCAGGTATTACAGGAATGGCAGATACAAAGATTACAGCTTCTTAATCCAATCTTGGCAATTCCTGACCAGGACATGCTTTCCATAACCTTTTTTGGAATATAAATGTATGAAGCATTTGAAAAAGCAGCAGCGCCTATATTCTGCACCGTTGACGGTATGCGTATTTCATACATATCTGACTGGCCAGCACAGGATGCAAAGCCTTTTGAGGTGCCAACTGTGTTGAACGCGCCGGGGCCGATTGTCCTTAATCCTCTTGGCAGGTTGATTTCACTCAGGGAGGTATTGCTGAATGCGGCGCCTCCGATACCTCTGAGCTTAGCATGAAAAGTAAAGTGCTTTAAATTCATACAGCCAAAAAAGGCATAATCTCTAATTCTTTCCACATTTTTTCCACCTTCTACTTCTTTCAGGTTCCAAGACCGAGAAAATGCATATTTATCAATGATTTCTACGGAATCAGGAAGAACGACTTTATCAAACTTGCAGTTTCGGCATGCTTCAACAAATATCATTTTTGTACCGTCTGGAATGATAAGTGTTCTTTCTCTACCTATTGGGCAGAGATAAAGATTCTCTCCGCTGCCTGAATATAACAGGCCGTCTATAGTGCAGAATCTGCTGTCAGGAGAGATAATCTCAAAATTCTCAACTGTCTGTAATGCAGTGTTGCGAAGTAGTTCCTTTACATAGTTAACAGTCAAATCAGTTTTTGAGTCCTTGATTATAAGTTCCTTGATTGGTTTGTCAACAGTAATCTGAAAGTGTTTATATCGCACCCTGTCTAAAAAGTGTTTCAGGTCTTTGAATGTGTTTACGGTCAGCGTTCTGCCGTCTTTAGATATTTCAGCGCTTTTGTTCATTTTTTTGCTCCCTTCTTTTTGTGTTGCTTATGTTACAGATTTAATATGCCGGAAGCAGAAAGAAAAAGAAACAGGGCTGACGCCCTGCTTCTTAGATACGAAATGTGTTTTGTGGACAGTTACTTATGGAGTTGAGGATATATGTTTTAAGGACAGTCAGGTTTTGAGTGTCTTCAACTTTCTCAACTTCTTTAAGCAGACGCTTCAATGCAGTATCCGTAAATACCTTATCATTGATAAGTCCGACCATAAGTTCTTCTCCGTTTTTAACTAACGGATTGCAGATGATGTTCTGGAATATTATTGAAATATTTCTTGTAATAAACCGTTTAAGATTTGTATTCGGGTATTTTCTGCATTGCTCTAATGCAGCAGTCAAGCCAGTTGCACTCTGGCTGTATCTGTATATTTCCGGAGGTATAGTATCTTCTGAAAGCATGAATTTATTGATTTCGTCTGATACCGTATCAAGCTTTGAGCGGTCTATGTCTTTCGGCATGATGATATCAGGCTTGCCATCAATTTTAAGCCTCCACATATTACACGGATAGCAATGCTGAAGATTTCCGCTTCTGAGGCATGCATTTATCAGCTTTCGGTTTACAAATGATGTGTGGACATTAGCAGCATTTGAAAACGCTCCTGGTTGAATATACCCTATTGATGACGGAATGCTAATATCATACATGCCATCAGGGCCAACATCAGCGTTTTTGCCATTATGCAGGGCCGCAGTGTTAAAAGCATCTCTTCCTACGCGCCAAATGCTGTTCGGAAGGTCTATTTCTGTCAATGCGGTGTTCATGAAAGCGCTGTCTCCAATTTCCTCTACTGCGTTTCCAAGTTCAAAATATTCTAGCTTTTGGCAGTTTAGAAATGCGCCATTGTAGATTTTTATTATTCCTTTTCCGCCTTCCACTCTTTCCAGATTTGCATTGCGATAGCATGCAAACACACCGATTGATTCAACTGAATCCGGTAACACCAGAACTGAAAAACTGCAGGCTGAGCATGCTATATCAGAAATGTTTTTTGTTCCCTCTGGAATTACGAGTACACCTTTTCTTCCTCGCGGGCAGAACAGCAGACGTTCTTTGTCTCCTGAATATAACAGGCCGTCAACGGTACAGAAATATTTATCAGGATTGCTTATTCTGATTGTTTCTAATCTCCTCAGAGGCTTTTTGTCTAGTAACTGCTTTATTTCGTGAGACTTCATGTTGCATTTTGCTTCATTAACAACCAATTTTGTCACAGAATCAGGAAATCCTCTTTGCGAAGATTCCAATGCGTGAATATATTTTTTCAGCGCAGTGAACGTTTCTACTGTCAAGGTATCTTCAATCACTTCAGCCCAGTTTTCATCAGTTATGTTCAAAATCATATCATCTCTTCCTTTCTTTATTGTTTTTTCATATACAATATGCCATTTTTGAGCAAAAGAAAAAGCCTCCAAAAAAGAGGCTTAAAAAACAGTCTTACGCGAAAGATGCACACTGGAAAAATCCGATATGAGACTCCCAATCGAAATCATCAGGCACATATGCCGCAAGTTTTTCCTTGAACTCTTTGATGATTTCTTCAGTGGATTTATATCCGTCATCTCCGAGCAAATCCTGCGGGCGTGTAGACTTGTCAGTGTAGATGATATAAGAACCATCTTCCACATCAAAAAACTTACCGCGGGCTGGCTTTTTGAATGGATAGAGCACTCCGCCAGAGTGTTCTTCTTCGCAGTATTCTACGCAGTTGAACAGCTCCTTCTTATGCTCGGCAGCAGTGTTTTCGTTTACACAAGATTCCAGAGAATGAAAGTCTTCCAGCAGGCTCTGTCTATATGCAGAACGCAGGAAATAGAAAGAGTCACTTCCATATTCTGAAATCGTGCAATCGATAAAGTCAATGTCTCTATCGGTTACACCATCCTTCCTGTATGTCTCCAAAAGATATCTTGTGAAAAAATCCCTTACTTCTTCTTTAGGGAAAACTAAAACAGTTCCGCTTGTTGCGCTCCAGTATTCTGGCATAATATTATCTCCTTCCTTACTTTTTATCTTCGTCTGATGTTATCAAGATATCGCCTTCAGTATCAAGTTCTTCCGAGTCACAGATATACTCTGCGCTTTTCGGGAAAGGCATATTTTTCCAGTTCTTTTCCAGGTAAGCGACAGCTTCCTCACGTGTTGTAATATCGTCCGGAATATCAGCTGTTACCTGGCCGCAAACCTGGTAAATTACGTTATAAGTTACTTTAGACATATTTTTGTCTCCTTTCTTGTTGTCTTGTTTTTTGATACACTTTTAATATGCTGAAATTTTTACACCGCAAAAAAACAAATCAATTGTCATTTGTCGGCAAAAATGATACAATTACAGTATACAAATCCGATAACTGGACACCGCCCGGTCCTGCCAATTGTTGATAACTCGCGCTTCGCGCTCGTAACCAGACTCCGAACGGGGGACTCAGACCCGCGTGCGAAGTTAAAGCCAGAACATTTTACCCACGGACGACTTTTTGTCGGCCGGGGCCGTTCTCCGTTAAGAGAGATATTCCACCGGGTTTTTCGGTATCAGCCAAAGAATACCGGCCAACCATGCATCCGAAATATGCGGCGGCTCTGGCAGACAAAGACGGGAAAAAGAAACTGATACTTAAAGGAAGAACGGAAGTTACCGCGAGCAAGCGGGAGGATTTACAAAAAAAAGGGGCCGCAGAAATACGGTCTCTCTTGTTTTTTTGTGTTTGTTTTTTTGTATCAGCATTCGGAATAAGCCCACTTGCTGCGCTTATATTGAGAACACCAATTGTCAGGGTCTGGACGTGCATTGTAGAATAAGCAGTTCTGGCAGATAGCATTACGGCAGCTGACAGGTCTGTTGTCTCTTCGCATTACTCCAAATAGTTCTCCAGAACATGCAATTTTTGCAATGTCTTTAGAATATTTTTCCAAATGTGTCATTACTTTTCTCCTTTCTTTTGGTTTGGATGTGTTCCGACATATGATGCAGCGAGCATATGCTCGCTTACACCAGAGCAAGCATGATTGATAAGAACGGAAAACCTGGTATTTGCGGTCATTTCCGATTATGCCGGAAAAATATTTTTTTCTGCATTTTTTGCAGATTTTTTTGTAATTTAAGCATATTAAGATAAGAAAGGAAGGAGTGATTTATATGAAAGTAAAATACATATTCTTAATGATGCTTCTGTTAATACTAGCTGTATGCCTCACTGCATGTGTCAGTTATAATACACCTGACAAAGATTGGTCAACATATGATTCGATGTCGACAGCAGTCAATATAAGCTTTTTTTAACAAAAGCTCTGTATACCCGATGCAAGAAGCCGTCATCATTTTGGATAATAATGGTTTCTTTGTGTTATGCTGCCACAGGAATGCCATTCATCTGTTTCATGCGTCTCATATCCTTCTTTAAATTCCTTTCTTGTTCTTTATTTTGTTTCGTATTTAATATGCTGGATTTTACGGAAGAAGAAAAAGAATAGGCCGTCTTAGCCGGTAGCTTAAATGCAGAATCAGCAAAAAGCTGAAAGGAGCAAAAAAAAGAAGAAACCTTACGGTTTCTTCAGTCAGTGTAAACTTTAGCTTTCTTTTTCTTTCATAGCCTTAACCAGCCTGCTTGTTCCGAGTCTGTTAGCTCCAAGATTAAGCATTAGTTCAGCATCTGAAAAGCCTTTGATACCTCCTGCTGCCTTAATTTTAACAGCTGGCCCGACATGCTTTTTCATAAGCACGATATCGTCAGGTGTTGCCCCTCCGGTAGAAAAGCCGGTTGATGTTTTGATGTATTCTGCACCAGCAGCAGTCACAATCTCACACATCTTAATCTTTTCTTCCTCGGTCAGCAGGCATGTTTCAATAATCACCTTCAGCACTCTTCCGTCACACGCCTCATGAACTGCCTGGATTTCATCTTCAATCTTAGCATACTTCTTATCTTTCAGCATCCCAATATTGATTACCATATCAATTTCAGAAGCTCCGTTCTGTACTGCATCGCGTGTCTCAAATACCTTAACAGCTGTTGTATTATATCCATTCGGGAACCCGATTACAGTACATACTGGCAAACTGCTGTTCTGCCCTTTCAGGTATTTTACCGCATGCTTTACATATGCCGGCGGGATGCAGGCAGACGCGGTTTCGTATTTAACCGCATCATCCAGCACGGTTTTGATATCCTCCCATGTTGCGGTCTGCGAAAGCAATGTGTGGTCTACCTTGTTCAGAATTTTGTTTGTAGTCATAATTTTTGACTCCTTTCTTTATGTATATTTTTTTATATTTCCAATATGCCGGATTTGTCAGACAACTAAAAAAAAGAAGAAGCTTACGCCTCTTCTTTAAGTATTTTTTTTGCTTTTTTAACATGTTGTTCCTGAAGTCCACCCTCAGACTCATTATTTACGAAAAAATCCGTCTGGACAAGATGGCCGCCAAGGCCAAAGCTTTCATAATGTTCTTCATCAAAATCATCATCCAGTGAAACGTAATTTTTGACCAAATCTTTATTATCAGCCAGCCATGCAGCAATTTCTTCTGGCCGGTTTGATAATATCATTGGCGTTACGTCCATAATCGTCATTCCGTATTTTGCGAGACATGATTCAAGATATTTGTACATTGAATGAGGGGCTTTCATTTCATCTCCACAAAGCTCTCTCCAAGAAGAAGACAATACAATTTTGCAGTTGCATTGCCTGTATATTTTTGCTAGGCGTTCAACTGCCCGCATGTCTATCTCATCTTCAGGGTCTTTGTGGTTGTTTAGATATGCCCTGCTGTTTAATACACCGTCGACATCAAGGAAGATGATGTTTATTTTGTTTTTCTGCATGTAAATCTCCTTCCTTAGAGTTCAAAGTTGCACTTTATGTCGCTTAACGCATTAATGACATACGCTTTTAATATTACTGCGTTTTTCAAATAAGTATCTTTATCCATCTTGGAAAGCATTTTCCTTAATGCAGTATCGGTAAGCACGCCATATTTGATAAGACCAATCATAAACTGTTCCCCATCTGGCTCTGTGTGAAATACATTATACATGATTGTACTGATGTTTCTGGTGATGAACTTTTTTGATTTTGTATCAGAGTACAGTTTGCAATGTTCTATCGCAGCAGCCAGTCCAGCACAGTCTGAATTATATGTGTACATAGTCGGAGCAGGCGCATTTTCTGTATTTATGAAGTCACGCAATGCTGTAGCCGCTTCTTTAGGGCAAGAAAAACTTTTTGGCATGATGACCTCCGGCTTCCCGTCAATTTTTAAACGCCATATATTACAATTGTAATTATGGCAAAGATTGGTGTCACGTAAGCCGATTTGGACAAATTTTAAACAGTCAACATAATCATCCATAAGACATTTAGCCGTTTGTTTAGACATATGAATCGCAGATGCATTTGGAAAAGCTGTTGTTCCAATATGTGTTACGGTTTCGGGCAGGTAAACAGTATACATCTGGTCATAATCTACAGGACGAGTTTCCTTATCTTCTATTATATCGATTGTATTAAATGCTCCGCCTCCAATCGTTTTAAGCCCGTTAGGAAATTTAATTTCTTTCATTTCATTCAAGGAAGCATAATCAAAAGCCGAAGAACCAATAATTTTCAGCTTCTCGCCAAACTCAAAACGTTTTAATCTATAGCAACGATAAAATGCAAATGGCTTAATATTCTGTATATTTCTTCCACCCTCCACCTTTTTTAAATTTAAATTAAAGGCAAACGCATTTTCCCTGATTAATTTAACTGAATCAGGGATGGTAACCTGGTCGCATTTAGACCACGCGCATGCGTAATCGCAAATAGACTCTGTTCCTTCCGAAATGATAAGATTTCCTGTTCTTCCTCTTGGACAACAATATAATTGTCGTTTATCACCAGAGTACAGCATTCCATCAATGGTACAAAATCTATCGTCAGCTTTTTTGATTTCAACTACCTCAGCATCTTGCAATACCCCACGTGACAGCAATGATTTGACTTTATCAGCACAAAGATTGGTTTCGGCATTATTGATAACCACTTTCTTAAAACGAGTCAAAAATGGCAGCGCAATCGACCCGTAAGACACCTTATCAAGATATTTTTCCAAGTCTCCGAAACTCTCCGATATTAACGTCTTATTGTCATCAGCTATATATGTTTTAGCATGCATGTTTTTTACTCCTTTCTTTCTGCTTTACAAAGACAATATGCCGAATTTTGCCGGCAGAAAAAAAGCAGCCTACGGCTGCCTTCTGTTTCTTACAGACAAAAATTTGATTTTTGAGGTTTAATCGCATTTAACAGATATCCTTTGATTACTGCTAAATCATCTCTTCCTTTTTTGTTTGCTTCAAGTTCTGTCATCATTTTCTTTAATGCCGTATCGGAAAAGACTCCAGCCTGTATATATTTTACAAACTCTTTCGTTTCATCAGAATATACGTCAGCAATCTTCGCTGCGTGTCGCGTCAAAAACGTCTTGACCTGTTTGTCAGGATACAGTCTGCAGTGTTCTAACGCAGCAGCCAGAGCGGCATTTCCATGGCCATATTTATACAGATGAGGCATTTCGCCACCATCCGTATTTACGAAATCGTTGATTTCCTGTATTATAGCCAATAAATCAATAGTCTTTGGAAGTATAAGTTCCGGTTTACCTTTGACTTTTAATCTCCAAAATCTTGCCGCGTGGTATCTTTGCATATTTCCGCTTTGCGTGCATGCTATCAGCAGCTTACGGGTTACGGTTTCAGTATACACTACTGACGCATTTGAAAAAGCGCAGAGTCCAATCTTTCTCAAAGAATTTGGAATGTGTATTTCATACATACCGTCAGGCTCTACTTCGACCATATAATTATCTTCAGTGATATGAGTTGTGTGAAATGCTCCGTCCCCAACTGATTTTAAGCATTCAGGCAAATCAACGGTTTTCAATTCTGTATTTGCAAATGCCGAATTTCCAATAAGCTTAACGTTTTTTCCAAGATTAAATTCCGTTAGCCTCACGCAATTGTAAAACGCATACTGGCCAAAACTTACAATCCCTTCTCCTCCGATTACTCTTTTCAACAAATTGTTGTCACCGCAGGCAAATTTCTGAAGGCGTTTCACAGAAGCCGGGATGATAAGCTCTGAAATCTGTGTAACGCTGAATGCATTTTGACATATGGTTTCTGTTCCGTCAGGTATTATTACAGTTCCCTTTCTCTGGCGGGGGCAGAAATAAAGCAGTTTACCGTTTCTTGAATACAGCATGCCATCAATTGAGCAAAGTTTGCCATCAGGATTCTGAATCTCAAACCATTCAAGATTATGTAGCGTTGCCAATATGTCGCGGACGTACTCAACCGAGAACTTGCAGCTTGCATATTTAACGGTCAGCTTTTGTGTATCGTATACATCCCCATTCATGCTAATCAAATCGTCGAACGTATCAACTATGAGTGTCCTTTTTTTATTGTCCATTATTTTTAATTCCTTTCTTTGTGGATACTTTTCACATTTACAAAAACAATATGCCGGATTACGCCGGCAGAAAAAAGAGGACGCAAAAATGCGGCCTCTAGTTTCCTCTTTTTTATCCCAATTAAGCAATATCTTCCAGTTTAAACACAATCCCCCTGCAATACACCTCACCGGCATCAATTACATAAAATGTTTCATGTGGAATTTTTGTCTCATAAGCCCATGGAATCACAACACCATTCTCATCTTCTGCCTCACACCATAAGGCATTAATAACGTTTTTGGTCTTATCTTCTTCTACTCCATTTTTTGAAATGTATACTCGGCCGCCATCAAAGCATCCTGCTTCGTCCTCAATAGCGCCCTCAAATTCCATCAGGTCATCGGAAGCCCCCGTTACAATCACAAATCCGTTTTCTTTCGCGATTCCAATATCCTCTTTTGAGAAAATCGGATATCCGTTATACTCTGTTCCGTTCAGTTTTTCAGCAAATTCTTTTAAAGTCATATTTTTGACCTCCTGTTTTGTTTTTTTGTATATTCCCAATATGCAGATTTTTTTTAGTTTTTTTATTATTTTTAAGTATTTTTGTGCCTATTTTTCCAAATATTTTTTTAGAGCTGACCACAGTACTACGACCGGCGAAAGGATTTCTTTTTCTTCATCGGATAATCCTTTTGGCAGATTCTCCAAAAGCGAGTCGCATTCCTCAAAAATTGTCTGAAGTCTGTCATTTAGCGAGTCCACTTTCGCTTCTGTCTGCTGTTCTCCATAAACGAATCTTTTCTCGTCGTCGTTAAGTTCAAGGTCTTTAGCGTCAGGCTGGGCAAGGCATCCAAAATTCCATACCTGAATTTCTCCCGGTTTGATAGTCTGCTTCACGCCGTTTTTGGCGATAATTGTACAGTCTTTATTGGATGCGTTTTTGATGTAAAGATAATCTGAATTATAGATTGTGAAATAATCTTTACTGAAATCAATATCATCTGAAATGCTATTCGGTGCCAGGTCTGCGTAATGCATATCTGCATATCCGAAGCGCTCCTCATCAAATTTAAGGATAGCAGCCGCTAAATCATCATAAGTTTCAACTGATTCCAGCATGTGATAAACGAATTTTCCGTTGCATGACGGGTACATATCGCCGTTAAACTGTATTGACATCCAATTTGCTGTATCTGTGATTAATAAAAAATTTCCTCGTGTCATAATTTTTACCTCCCGGTTTTTGTTTTGTTATATCTAATATGCTGAATTTTTATCGGAGAGGAAATTTTTTTGCGAAAAAAAATCCGGAGAGGAATTCTCTCCGGTTCGTGAATGTGTAAGTTTTAGCTCTTATCTCTTATATTTAACGACTTCTTTTTCAGCCGTCATCATCTTTCCATTTTTATCAAATTTGATTTCCTTAAATCCGAACATGTCAACATAAAAATACCTGTCTCCATTCGGAAGATGCATCACAATGATGTCAGAAATGCTCATTGGACGGCCTTTTCTGTCCAAAATTACACCATTATGCTCCATATAAAGCCTTTCGCACACTCTCTTTGCCTCAAACGTATCGCTGAATTCAAAAATTCCGCGGTAAACTTTTCCGTAATCAGAAAGCTGTGGAGAAGGGCTCTTCTTCATCGCTGATTTAAACGGGCAAAACACATAATCAGCCTCAGTTTGCAGTAAATCATAAAAGCAGAAATGTTCTTTCTCATCTTCCGGCTTAACAGTCTTCCAAACCCTGCTGACTCCCGCCAACACAGGCATGAACAAAACATCAGGTTTTGAAAACATTTTCGTGTATTTCTCAACATCATCATTAGAAATATCACAGAACTCATCTCCTGACCATCCACAGATAAAGAAATCACCGCGGATTACATCATGACTGTTACCAATTTTCAGAATTCGATTCGGCGTCAGGTCAGCCAGTTTTCCGACATCATTACAAACCAGCATTGCAGTTTCTGATAATGTGATGGTCTCAATATGTCCCATCACATATTTCTGCATATCCTTCAGATTGTTTTCAATTTCCTTAGTAACAGGCTCTTCGTATTTATCAATTGCTAAAATCTTCATAATTTTGTCCTTTCCCGCCATCAGGCGTTAAAATCATTTTTTTTGTTTTCTTTTTGCAATTTTTAACACCAGCTGAATCCATCGCCGGAATCAATACCATCCTTGACGATTTTTTTGAAATCAGCGAATTTTGCACAGTCTTTTCTGCCGGAATAACCGTATAAGATATCATCGTCATAATTTTTGATGACTTCATAAATTGACCGGCAGTGGTCAGCATCCATCTCCGCACTGCAGTCACTTTCATACAAAAAATCAAGGACGTCAGACATCTTGCCGTTGTATTTTTTGTCCAGTTCTTCAATTTTTGCGTTATATGACTCATAAAACGCTTTTCTTTCGCCTTCGTCATACATCCGCATTCCGTCCATGGATTTTTTGTAGTGCTCGCAGATATCTGGTGCTGCCAGTTCTGCGACTTTAGTGCGGAGACATATAAATCCCCAGCCTCCAAGGTCAATGGAATGATTTTTACTCTCAATGGTCACACCCATCACGCAATCTCCTTTCTTGTCTCTGGCAGCAAGTCATCGTGCAGTTCTTTCAATTCAGTCAGCATCTCATCGCGGCTTTTCACTTCCTGCTCGGTAGTAACATGTCTACCAAAGCAATCTTTCCCACGGCATAACTGGCAAGAACAATGGATTTTGTTTTTACTGTACTGGTGCAGATTGTCATACAACGGCAGGCCATCATATGACCGCGCAAGGTCAATTCGTGCTTTTCGTCTTGCCTTTTTGTAGTCAATCTTTCTTCGTTTTCCTTTTTTGCTATCTTTTGGAGTGCTGAAAAGAGATTCAGTTTCGGCGTCGGTGAGGTCGTCTGAGTAAATATCTAAAACTTCGTTATTCATTTTTTTTGCCTCCTGTCTTTGTTGGTTTTTTTGTCGTTTTTAATATGCTGAATTTTGACAGGAAGAAAAAAAAGAACAAAAAAAAAGAACATGACTGAATGTCATGCTCTTCTACCGCTAACTTAATGGTCTTCATATTCAATTTCATCATCGTCTATAGACATATCAAAATAATCATTACTTTGTATTTTTTCGGCAGGCATACCGTGCTGAACAAAATCGCTCCATCCTTCATCTTTTGATGGATTACTATCTACCAGTCTATTATTCATAGCTGACAATAGGTTTGGAGAGATACTGCTGATTGAATCATTCGGATTTATCCAGGTTACATGAAGCGAAGTATCTTTTACGCCATATTCATTCGCAATCCCCAAATATTTTTCTCTTATTGGCTTGTCAAGATTGGTTGCTTCATATACGACAGAAGCGCCACTTTTTAAAGCTGTTTTGATTCTTGCATCAACTATTGCAAAAACAAGGCTTTCACTATAACTATCTGGATAATTGTCTTTGAGTTCTTGGCGAATTTTATTCGGAGAAATCAATACTGTACTATCCTTGTAATCTGCATTTATTACAATGTCATTCGTGATTTTAGAAGGGTCAAAAATAAGGCCAATATTCTTTATCGCTTTTGAGGCCGGATACAAGTTCACATCATCCATTTTTTTATTTTGTAAATCAGCATAAAGAGATTTGGCTAATTGAGATTTTCCTGAACCCGGAATTCCGCAAAGCATAATAAACTTTGGAGATTCCATTTTAACTTCTGGCTCTTTTACGATTGTGTTGTATTTGCTATTTTTTTCGGCTTGTTTTTCTTTATATAATGAAATCGTCTTTCCTCTTTGGAATTCTGATAACATTTTGGCTTTAGTGTCGTAATTTTTACTGATTACATCAGCCTTTTCTTCTGGAATTCCTGCATTTGCATACAGTTCTTTAACCTCGCCTGCGGAGGGTATGCTGTTTAAATCTACGACAGTTTTATTTTTCACTTTTCCAAGTAATTTTTCTTCTCTTTTGTAAAAACTCGTAATCGGAATATCTAAAATTCCGGCTCGGGTATATGGTGTTTTTCTTCCATCAGAATAGAACATACTGTTTCCGGAGTCGAATATTGGAGCCGGGCCAATTAATTTCATAGTATTTGGGTCTCGCAAGACGCCAAAATTTAACAAATGTTCGTCTGTATTCGTTATCAAGAAATCGGTCATTGTCTGATAGTCCATAAATTCTTGAATTTGATTGTAATCAATACCGTTTTCAACACAGATATTAATGTACTCGTCATATAATGCCTGACTGTTTTGGATTTTTCTGCTTTCCACCATTTCATAAGCCGACAACAATTCTATATTTTCTGAAGTAAAAGCCGGGCACTTACATTGTACACCTCTATCTTCGGTCATTTCAGCGGTGTATCTAACAAACTCAACATTTGAAGGCTGTCTGCTATGAACTATTGAGGCGAAAACTTCATTAATTGACTGCTGTCCGTAATATTTATAGCTTTCTTTGACCAATATTGGAGTTTTATGCATTAAATCCCAATATTTTTCCATCTGGCCGCCAAGAGACGCATTTGGGTCATACGACGTTGCGTTATGATATGGGATTTTTCCATGGCTATATGCAGCTAAATTCGCAAATTTAACGTTATCAAATGACAAATCAATGCCGCTTGGTTTAATCCAGTATGTATCAGTCATGCTTAATCCAAGATTTTTTGCCAGATAAACCTCTGTATTTAAGCAATTTGCGTTATTTATCACCTGCTGCATCGTTGCTCTTGACGCAGGAACAGCTCTCATCTCCCACCATTTTTGAATTTTCTTTATGTCACAGTTGCCGAGATATGGTGACAGGCCGTTTCTATCATCATGATATTCGGTGATTCTGCCTATGTTTTCGTCAAACAGTATTGTTCCGCATTTATCATTTTTGTGCATTAAGATGTATTTTATCATTATTATTCACCTCCAATATATTTTAGTAATATGTGAATAGTATACCAAAAATTTAGTAAATTACAATTTATTTTAAGATATTATTAATATGCGGAATTTTGTAGGAAGAAAAAAATGGTTTCCAAATACATGTTGAAATAAGGTTTTATATGTGATACAATATGTCTATAAATTAGTGTTCTAATTATAGACGCTTGATAATGGAGGAGAAAATATGAAGAAAGAAAAGATAGATGATAATCAATTGACATTCTTTGATGTCATTGATGGCGGAAAACATGAAGAAGACAAGAAGAATATAATGAAATTTAAAAAGAAGCAATTGATTGATGTGCAATATGCTCCTTATGAAGAGATGTTTTCTGGCTTTAATAAAATTCAGGCGATTACGTTTTCATATGATTTAAGTTTCATAAACAATATAATGAAATATTTTGATACAGCTGAAATCATTTTAGGAGCAAAGTTTATTTTTGATAAAGATGAAATGCTTCCAAGGCTACTTGCTGATGCAGCAGCATTAAAAAATGACATAACAAAGGATAAAAGACTTTCAAATATGCTTAAAAACGGAGACTTGATAATTAAAGTGTCAACATCTATTGTTGACCACAGAAAACTGTATATTTTAAGTGCAGACGATGGTAGAACAAGAGTCCTTTCTCCTTCTGCTAACCTATCATGGAGCGCATGGAATGGCAGTCATCTTGAAAATTATGAGTACGATGATGGAGAGGCTGGATATGAGGACGCCATCAATGACTTTGAAGTTGCATGGTCATTGGCAGAAGAAATACCTTATGCATGTTTTTCAGCTAAAATCTCTGAAAATGCCGATGAGGATATTGTAGCTGGAAATCCAATTGTAACAAAAATAAAACAGACAAATTCAGTTATTGTGTTACGTCAGCAAATGGACGAAGAAACGATTTCTCTTACAAGGCGTTGTTTGGATATAGAAAATGATATTGCCGAATATAAAGAAGTTACAAAAAATATCGGATTAAAGACAGACAAAGGTGTTACTATGATTTCGCCTCAGCATGTTAAAAAAATTGAGACAAACATGAAAAGGACTATTAGAGCAAAGAAGCTTAATGTTGAGGAACATACGAAGGCATATCCAAAACTAACATTTGACTATGATGAAGAAAAAGCGTATCTTGATGAGACAGAAATGGATTTAAATCCGCCCGATGAAGAAATTAAAAATGATATTGATGAAATTTTAAAAATATTTGATAATTTTAAAGCATTCATTAATGGAGAAAAAAATCTACAACCAAATCATTTTAAACTGATGACGGCGGTGCTTAGTTCGCCTTTTACGGCACGGCTTAGATGTGATGCTTCATTACTACAGGTCGGAACATCCAGCCTTCCACTTTTTCTCTTGCTATCTTCTGCAAACGCCAACTGCGGCAAAACTTTTATGATGTCTGCTTTATTGAAAATGATGACAGGCGAAACTCTTGATACGCAAAAAGGCGTTAATGTATCAAAAGATATGCTTGAAAAAGAACAGATTTGTATTAAAGGTATTCCAATTTTTGTTGATGAAATAAGCGGCAGATTTATTTCTGATAAGGAAGATTTTCTTAAAGACCCTGAGCGATGTGAAAAAGGACAAGTCAGTACGATGCCACTTATTGTATTTGCAAGCAATAATGTTCTTTCATTAGAGGAAAAGTTTAGAAAGAGGATGATGTTTATTAATTTTGATGGAGCAATGCCAAGCACCATTGACCAGAGCGCTTACAAAAGCCGAGGTATTGCTATTGTTAATAGACTGGGCACGGCTTTTTTTAGAGAATATCTGCGACGCATGATTCCACAAATTAACGGTATTATCAACTATATGTATGATGTAGAGCATCGTGAGGATGGTTATTATCCAGACGTTATGGCTATTTCATCTCAAACAATCATTGACATTTTGACAGATTATGGATATGATATTCCTAATTATGTTAAGCGACTTACCTGGAATGATGATTATTCTGTCAATTCCGTTTCTGTTTCAGAAGATTTTCTTGAACAGATAGATTCTCTATATAGAACAAACAGAAAAGATTTTAAAATTGATACAGTTACTAATCTCGTAAGTATAGAGCTAGGAAGGAATAAGAATATTGAAAAAATGTTTGAGTCATGGTCAAGGTCTTTACCAAATGAAATTGGAGCAACCGTAATTCCGTCGAGAGATTTATGCAGAATTGATTTCCGTAAAGATAAATTGGAAAAATTTTTAGGGCATTCTCTATCAACAGGATTTTTGTCATTCTTTCAAGGAAAAATAGGCTTTGGTAGGTGATATTGTGTGATGGTATATTTATATACAAAAACAAACGAAGAGCTAAGTTCTTTTGATGAAACGATTTCTGTTGTACGAAGTGGGATTAATGGTTCAGCAAATATCTTATTTTCAACGGAAAATCGAAGATGTTTTCGTGAATTAGAGCATATAAAATGCTCTTGTAATCCAGGTGACATTATTATTATCAGTAATTTTGAATCACTTGGTATGAATGATACTGATATAAAAGAAAATCTTGATTTTTTTATACAAAACTCAATCAAACTTGTAATTAAAGACATACCATCAACTTACGAATATGGAGTTGGTACATCTACAAATATAGCTGTTATAAGAACAATTTTTGACTTAATAAAGTCAACAAACCAAAAGATTACACCAATCCGTACTTCCAGGCGCGCTGGCGCCGGTCGTACTAAATTGGATTTTCCAGAAAGCTGGGAAGAGCTATACACAAAATGGGAGCAAAAAGAAATCACATCAAGTGAATTTATAAAGCAAAGCGGCTTAAAAAAAGCGTCGTTTTACAATCTAATGGCAGAGTACCGAAAAATTTTAGAGACAAACAAAAAATACAAAGAAAAGTATGGTTGTTAAAATAGTGTAAAGCATAAGCGGTAAACCGACTACCCTCCGAGGTTCGCCTCGGGAAGTAGTCAGTTTTGCAATTTTTATCATGCTATCTCCTTTGCTAAATTTAAATTGTATAAAAATTCTGTTATTAAATATTCAATACTTTTTTCACTACTATTATAAGGAATTACAAGCATCGGAGCATTGTGTTCAAGTGAATATGTTTTTTTTTGAAAATCATGTTGTTTTTGAATATCAAATTGCTTTTTTCCTCCAAATATTGCTATTGGCTTGTAATGTTGTTCGCCGTTAAATTCTATAGTTCCTACCCACACGTTACCTTGATATATTGTAAAATCATATCGCAATGGACGTCCTGATTCACTTCTCAAATCATCAAACCATTCTTGCTCTTTATATGCAATATTATACTTTTCAAGAACTTTCTTTACTCTACGTTCGCCCTTTGATTGCCGTTTACAAAATGGGCATTCTGTTTTATCCTTAGATGTTCTGTGATGAGGAGAAGCTAAATATTCCTGATTACAACAAGAACAAATCCACTTTACTTTTTTATGTGTTTGTGCTGAAATCTTATTCGCAGGCAATTCATTATCTTCACTGTATTCGGAAGCTATATCTGGGAATAATGTTGCCAAATCGTTTTTGCCAGATAATATTTTGTTTCCTGAACAATAAGGACATTTATGTCCTCTAATATGAACATTTATTGGACTTTGATATGATTCGCCGCATCTATCGCATTTCCACCATGCTTTATAACCGCTTCCATATCTATAGTCTGAAGGCTCATTTTTGTTGAGGTCATAATCCCACTCTTTAGCAATATCTGAATATTTTGTCTGTAAATCGTTAAAGCCTTTTAATAACTGTTGCCCCGAACAAATTGGACAGCCTTGATTTCTATTTACTTTGTTTAATGGGGTCATCTGATATTTATGGTTTAATCCATTATCACAAGTCCACCAATACTTTTTCCTGGATTTTACAAAAATTTCAGATGCAGTGCATTTATTCGTTTCTTTGTCAAAATATTGTGCAATTTCTGGAGCTTGGCTTAATAAGTCATTCTCTCCACAAAAAACAAGCTTTCCTGCACAATAAGGGCATCCGGATTTTATTTTTGGATTTATATGGTTCCATGCAATTTGTTCAAAAGTTCCATGCTTTTTGCATTTTATTTTTACCTTTTCAGAACATTTGGTATATTTAGTTTCAGAGTAATCATACGTATCACCGTGAAACGCTTTTGCTCTTTTTATAAACTCTTCAGTAGTGAGACAATTATGTGTCATAAAATCACCATATACCTTCTTTCTCTCTTTTTTTATCATTTTTTTCTTTCTTTTTCTCTTCTTCCACAGTCCTCTTCAGCGCTAAAATTCCGCCATCAATATCGTAACTTCCACCATTTCGCATTATCTTTTCATATAGCTCTTCAGTCGTCATGGTTATCGTCTTTACACGTTTTCTCTCCGGATGCTCTTTAAGTTCTTTTTCTATTTCTATCGCTCTTTCGGCGCGGAAGATTTGATTTTTATCTTTGTTCATTTCTTTTGTTTTCCTTTTTTGCTGTTGTTTTTTTGCTTACTGTTTGCTGTTGAAAAAATAACTTAAAGTACTTAAGCGTCTATTTTTTCAAGTACTCAAACTCTTTCTTTAGACTTGTGATTTCTGAAAATTTAACACAATGGATATTGTCTCCTGTTTAATATTCAGCTTTTTCAGTTGTGTGTAGAAGCTGGATTACTGATACAGTATTTCTGTTCCATATGTAGTTCTGCTGCTGTCTGCATGTAGTTATCTTATTTCTTATTTATACATGTTCAATATGCCGAATTTTTCAAAAAGGAGTATTTTTTATGCGGGTTTTTTATAAAAAAATCACGCCGATTAGCGTGAATTTAAAAAGTCGCAATGCGATATTTTTGTGGTTAATAGGAATACAGTTGCGAGAATCAATAACATCTTTACCTCCTATTTTTCATAATCATGAAATTCCACCCACAGAACGCCGCTTTACCCGCAACCCATCCTCTATTTACGTTATCATACACATATATTATTCCACAAGGCGGCTTAGCCGAATCGTATTTACATCTTTCATACAAACAGCCTTCACCAAAAATATTTTTAAGCTTTTCTTTAAGCTCTTCTTCTGATTCTCCGTTGTATATGTATTCTTTCAGCATTACTGACTCCTCCTTATTATTGTCTGGCGGTTTCCCATTTTTTTAATATGACAAATCAGCAGCAAAAAAAATAACATTTTTTGAAACATTTTTTTATCTTTGCCCGCACAAAAAGCAGCCCTCAGCTTTCCACTGACGGCTGCTTCTCTATATCTACCCCAAACTCTTTAACCGCTTTCGTTGATACCTCCACATATCCGCCGGATTTATTCTTCCCGACAAGGGCGCAATATCGTGCAAATTCCTCTGATTTAAAAACATCATACGCCTTTTGCAAGTCCTCTTCCGTTTCTGCCGTGATATACCTCCCAGAATACACAACAACGTCCTCATCCAAGATAAACGGCTTTATTTGGGGTTTATTTTTATCAATTACATGTTTAAGCACTATCTTCTTCAGCCCGCTGTTCTGTATGCCCTGGCTCCTGCCAAACAAAAACCAGTCAGCGTTCTTGTCCATGTCACGTTTCGCCAACTCCTCACGGTATGAATCAAGGTACGCATATGTTTTTGGAAATTCTTTTTTTAATCTGTCTTCTGAAATCGGTGTTTCTGCATATGGGAAAATGATGTATGTGTTATCTGTTTTGCCTCCATATTTTGAGGCCTTCACACACCGGCGCAATATGGCAGACTCTATTTCGTGAACCTTACCGGATTTGTCTTTAAAGTAAACAGTTTCACCTTTGCCGGCATACGGTTTTGTCAGTTCCTTATCGGTGTATGCCTGGATTATGTAGATATAATCGCGGTTTGTAACTATGCCGTTTTGCACTGTAACGATATCTGAGATTTTTTTTGGTCTGTTGTTAATTTCTTCCAGGAATTTCATATCATCAGCAGAGCCAAAGTTCCATGGGTGTCCGGTCATATTATTTTTCAGATATTCAAAATTAATTACGTTTTCTGAAACCGGCTGATACATGTTATATTCCTTGTATTTTATATTCTCTTTTTTATCTTTATCAATCATGCAGATACATGTATACGTATCAGCATCAGGGAAGATTTTTGATGCTCCAAAATCATATATTGCAGAGATGTACTCGTTTTTTATCAGGAAATCCCTGAATTTCTGCTGCGAAGTGTTCCTAATAAATGTGTTTGGCGATATGAACCCAAGCTTACCATTTTCGCCAAGCATATTAATTCCGATTTCGTAAAAAATCACATACAAATCAGCCATACCATCCGAAAACTGAAAGCTTTTCACGATGTCACGGTATTTTTTAGGAATGTTATGTATCCTCACAAACGGCGGGTTCCCGACAACATAATCATATTTTTCTTTATGCTTTTCCCACTCTGTCAGCGTGTCACCGTTTATCAGATTTTTCCACTCAATCTTCGGTATTTTGTATTCTTCCAGAATCCCATTAAGCCTGCTAATTGCTTTTTTATATATTTTTTCGTCTTTCTCAATACCGAACACGTTGTTCTGAATAATGTCAGATATCTCTTTTTCTGGTAATGACTGTTTTCGTCCTGCTTTAATGATTCTTTTAATGATTTCTGAAAGAAATGCTCCGTCACCAAACGACGGCTCCATTATCTTTTTTGTCAGGACTTCGTCTCCCGCATATCCAATATCATCCAGAATCATTACAACGATTTTTTCAGGCGTTATATACTGCCCTTTTTCTTTTCTGCTCTCCATATTTCGCCTCCTATATTTTCAATATGCTTAATTTTTATGGGGCGAGATATTTTTTGCGCAAAAAAAAACGCCGGCAAAAGCCGGCGGTCATTCTCAAATCACAAGTGCGTCTTTAGTCTTTCCTTTTCCTTCTTCCAGCATATATGCCAGGGCAATATTCCAGTTCTTTTCCTGAAGCCGCTTTACAATACCTTCATCATATTCAAGGCTGATAAATTCCAACTTCAGAAAATCAACAAAATCCTTTTCTGTTAACTCCAGGGCAATCGCATCCGCAGCCATCTTTTGGTAATCAATCAGATATTCTTTTGCCAATTCATTTTTTGTCCTTTTATATGTCTTATATGCACACGCATATTTAAATCTTGAATTAGAGGCATACATAAATGCGGTATTCAGCCATTTTAGATGATGGAACTTCTTGCAATATTCTGGGTCAGAAGCCATTAGATTGAAGCCTGTAACGATTTCTGAATAACCATTTGTTGTAGCAGATACACAGTCAGGAATTACGAAATCAAAAGTTTCGTTTTTGTTGTGAACATGGACATTAACACATCGCGGTGTCTGCATGTTTCCAGGACGGATAATTGCATGTCCGAGACCTTCCGGAATTGTCGTTAAGTTAATGTTTATATCCTGGATTTCTTCTCGTGCAATCTCACATACAAACGCATCTAATCCGACATTCTTGATTGATTCGGGAAGGTTTACTTCTGTCAGTTTCGGGCAGTTTTTGAATGCTCCCTCACGGATATATTTTAAACCTTCTTCCAAGATGATTTCTTTCAATTCACCGCATGAATAAAACGCACTGATTCCAATCTCTTTGACCTGTGGCGGAAATATAAGTTTTTCAACAGGACATCCTGAAAAAATATGCTTGTTTTCAGCTCCTCCAATCTGTTCAATTCCATTTCCAAAATCGATTTCTTTCAGATTTTCGCATCCATAAAACGCTTCATTCTGCAGTCTGACCAAACTGTCAGGAAAAACAACCTTGCTTATTTTTGAGCCAAAAAATGCCTGTTTTCTAATTCGCTCAACACCATCAGGGATGGTTACCTCTCCTGTTTTTCCTGCAGGACAAAGAATCAGTGTCTTCATGTCAGCAGAATATAAGATTCCATCAACCGTTTTATATCGTGAAACCCGAGACTCTAATTCTTCAGTATATTTGTTTGAGAGTTTGTACATTAAATCATCGTCATATCTGATATTTTCATCCTCAATGATTACCTTTTTGGGGGATTTTCTCATTGTTGCAAAAACGTTGATATTTGGAACACGAACACATTTTTTTTGTATTTTCGGAACACAAAAGTAAACATCACTTTTGGGTAAGATAATTTCGTCTGCTGTTTCATCAATATCAATAATAAACGGGCCGAGACATTTAATACCACCAATAAACGGCTTGTCTAAGAAACCAGAACCAACAAATGCAGCATCCTGAATCGCTAAAATTCTCATTTCATAAATACCGGCAGCTACTTTCGCTTTACATCCCTCAAATGCATAATTTCCAATCCGGCGGAAACGTGTAAAATCAATTTCTGCATCTTCACTTTGCCCGAATGCATTCAATAACTTGCGGCGGGCTCTTTCAATAAGGTATTTACCATCAAGAAAATTGCTTGACTTAGATTGAACCCGCTTCACATTTGGAAACATTTTATTCGGAATGACAATTGAGATAACATTTCTTCCAATTAGCAGTGTCTCAATGTTTGAAAACACTTTTTGACATCTTTCTCTGCTAATTATGATTTTTGGATAGATGAAGCTAATCTCTTTTGCATCATCCATAACCTCAATATCAGTACATGTTGTTCCGTCAGTATAAAACTTACACTTTCCAACTGTTTCCCACTTGTAATTATTATTCATCTATTTTTTACTCCTTTCTTTTTGCATTTCTGGAATTAATATGCTGTATTTTTTCAGACAACAAAAAACAGCCCGAAGAATTAATCTTCTGGCTGTCTACTTTCCAAAATTTTCAAATCACAAGTGCGTCTTGAGTCTTTCCATTTCCTTCTTCCAGCATATATGCCAGGGCGATATTCCAGTTCTTTTCCTGAAGCCTTTTCACGATACAACTGTCATATTCAAGATTTATACATCTCAATTTTACAAAATCAACAAAATCCTTCTCATCCAGTTCTTCAATAATCGCAGCTGCAACGCGGTACTGCTCCTTTTCCAGAAACTCTTTTGCCGCTTTATGCTTAGTTTTCAGATATGTTTTATACGCAACAATGCATTCATACCTGGAGCTTGCCGCATAGTGAAATGCCGTTTCAAGCCGTTTTGTGCTGTGTATATATTCGGTATTAGCTAGCATATTGAAATCCAAGGCGATTTTAGAATATCCGCTTATTATTGACGTTATACTGTCTGGCAGCACGAAGTCATAAACACCGTTGGCGTTATCTATGTGAACATAGATACACCTGAGGGTTTTTAGGCTTCCGCAGTACACTAGAGCTTTCGCCAGGTTATCAGGAATGGTTGTCATATTAATATGCAAATCTCCATAAGAGCGGTTGTCGGGAATGCATACAAATGCGCCTTTGCCTAATTCCATGATTGAAGCCGGAAGGTTGATTTCTCTTAACATCATACAGTTTTTAAAAGCGTCAATGGCAATTTTTTCAAGTCCTTCGTTGAAAACAACTTCCTTCAGCTTATAACATGCAGAAAAGGCAGAAATTCCGATTTCTTTAATCTGAGACGGGAATACGAGCTTTTCAAAGACGCATCCGGAAAATATAAGCTGTTTTCCATCTGTTCCAAGCCGTTCAATCCCATTGCCAAAATCAATCTCTTTTAAATTTTTGCATTGATAAAAGGCTTCATCTTCAATTCTTACTAAGCTGTCAGGAAAAACAACACGGCTGATTTTAGTCAGACAGAATGCCTGTCTCCTGATTCGCGTAACGCCATCAGGGATAATTACTTCACCGATTTTTTCTTTCGGGCAAAGAACCAGCGTCTTCATGTCAGCAGAATATAAAATACCGTCAACTGTTTTATAACGTGGAATCCGTGACTCAAACTCTTCAATGCCAGGTTCATGTAATCTAAATAAGACCTCATTATCATTGCTGATGCTTTTATCCTCAATAATCACTTTTCTCGGCTTTTTTGTGACTTCATCAATACATCTGATATTTGTAAGCCTCATGCATTTAACGAATTTATCCGGAAAGTATTGAATCCCTGTCTTTGGCATTATAACTTCATCGGCAGTCTCGTCAACATCAATGACAAGTGACCCGACACATTTAATGCCATTTACAAACGGTTGATTCATAAATCCGGAGCCAAAGAATGCATTATTATTAATCCTTATGAAGCCTGTATTCTCGAAGTCTGACACTTTTGTAGCGCGGCAGCCCTCAAAGGCATAACTTCCAATCCGGTTAAAAAGTGTAAAGTCAATTTCTGCATCTTCGCTTTGGCCAAACACATTCAATAACTTACCGCCAGCTCTTTCAATAAGGTATTTGCCGTTGATAAAGCTGTTTGATTTAGACTCAACATGCTTAATATTCGGAAACATTTTATTCGGGATGACAATCGAGATGACATTTCTTCCAATCAACATAATTTCAACACTGGAGAACACTTTTTTGCATTTTTCCCTGTCAATCCTGATTTTTGGATAGATGAAACTAATCTCTTTTGTGTCATCCATAACTTCAATATCAGTACATGTCGTTCCGTCTGTATAGAACTTACATCTTCCTACTGTCTCCCACTTGTAATCATTATTCATTTTTTTAACTCCTTTCTTTTTGCATTTCTTTATTTAATATGCGGGATTTCCAGCCACAAAAAAAGCGGCCTCAGGCCGCTTTTTATAATGTATAATCTGATGTCTCACTTTTTTCATTTTGCTTGTTCAGGATATATCCTTTCAGCGTCACCGCATCAGGGCCGAATAGCTCATCTGCCATATCAAGCATCTGCTTTAAAGTTTCGTCATTGAATGTCCCGGCATTGATATACTCTATCAGTGTTTCCAGGTCATGCACGCCAATCTGAAGAATCTTCCTTACATTCTTGGCCATAAACTGTTCAACATCAGCATCATGATACCGCCTGCAGTATTCCATTGATGCAGACAATACGGATTCATTGTTGATGATAGAGCCGTCTATGCCATACTGATATACAAGTACAGGAGGAATATCTCTTTTTGAGTGGAGAAAATCATAGATTCTGTCTGCCATCCAGTCCACTTTTCCGTAAACGGTTTTCGGAACGATTATCTCCGGTCGGTCTCCAATTTTAATAAGACAAAATTTCGTTTTGTATTTAGTCTCAGTTCTTTCGTCATCTTTGCATGCCTGTATTAACTGCTTATTAAAGGAATCTGCATAGACTTTTGAAGCGCTAGCAAACGCTCCATGTCCAATTGACTTTAAGGATTTCGGAATATGTATTTCATACATATCTTCCGGCTTGATTTCAATAGCATAATTAGACCCATCTTCGTTTACTCCAATGGCGATTGTCTCGAATGCATAATTGCCAACAGATTTCAGGCCATCAGGAAGGTTTATTTCCGTCAGACCGGTGTTAGTAAACGCCCTGTCTCCAATATGTTTCATGTTTTTACCGATATTGAATTTTTTAAGCCTTACACAGTTTAAAAATACGCTATCCTCGATATCTGTAATACCACTTCCGCCTTTTACTTCTTTCAGCATATAACTGCCAAAGAATGCAAAATTCTTAATATATTTTACGGAATCAGGGATGACGAGTTCTGACAGCATACAGTTACAGGCTGCGCCTTCGCAGATAGTTTTTGTCCCGTCAGGTATCTCTACAGCGCCAGTCCTTGCACAGAAATACAGGTTTTTGCCGTTTCTGGAATACAGCATTCCGTCAATAGAACAAAGTTTTGCATCAGGGTTCTGGATTTCCACCCATTCCAAATCCCTCATTTCCTTCAGTGTATTTATAATGTCTATAACTTTCTGGTCATGCTCTGCAGACTTTACAATCAGCTTGACAGTTTTCCTTTTTGCTTTGTTAAATTCTGCCGAAGAAGATTTCAAATCCCGAAACGTGTCAATTATCATCGTGTTACCATCTTTTTTAATCATTTTTTTAACTCCTTTCATTGTTTTTCATACAAGAAATATGCCGGATTTCCCGGCAGGCAAAAAAAAGAGCAGCCGCAGGCTGCTCCAAATTATCGACGGGCGGAGAAAACCGCGGCCAACTTTGATAACTCGCCTGCTTTGCAGGACTCGTTACCAGGTTTTATTGATATCTCGCCGTATCGGTTCGGTACCAGAGCACGCATGATAACTCGTGCTTCGCGCGCACGTCGTGCTCTGCACTTCGACTTCGTCTCGCTTGGTAGCCCTTACGGGCTTGGTACACGCGAGCGTAGCTCGCGGTATCACAATTTGAAATTCTCATCATATGGCTTTATCCCTTTTTCCTTCATCTTCTGTAAGAGTGCAGAGGCTTCAATCGTCATACGGTTCTCTACAAAGAACTGCAGTGCGTCCTGCATCTGTTTATCGCAGAACACATCTTCGGCAATAAGCTTTACTGTTGCTTCGCTGCCGAATATATTGAAAACCGTATCAAATATATTCAGATTGGACAGGCATAGTCTGTCAGATGTATTCTCCTCTGACCTGGTGGTCAGAAATGACTCAATTACAATACCTAACGAATAATACAGATTAGAGGACATTGTCGTTATCAGATGCCATCCGGCCATCCAGCCCCTGACGATGCTGACCATAGAAGGGAGGTCAAGATGATTGACGTATTTCTGTCTTGCGATAGTTCTCTCTCCGATAGTAATTTTTACCGTACATGCTACATCACCAGTTTCTAAAAAATGATGTACCAGCTTGCGCGCGTCCTCTTCTGACGGCAGTCCGGCATATGTTGTTGTATTGAATATGGAGCTGACAAGATTTTCAACGCTGTCAACAATAGACTTGTCGCATTTTTTTCTTCTGCGGTATGCATCAATATTTTCGTACGCTTTGACTTCTTGCACGAGAACTGCATTCTCCGGAAAAACTATTTCGTTTACCGCATGACAGTCATGGAACGCATCACGGTCAATCACCCTGATACCTCTTCCGAAAATTATCTTTTTTAAACTGTTACAGTTCTTAAATGCACAATGCTTAATCACTTCAACAGAATCAGGCATGATGATTTCTTTGGCCTGGCAGTCTACAAATGACAAAGGCTCAAGCACGGTTACGCCATCTTCAATTACCAATCTCTCGTCTTCTTTTACCATAATTTTTCATTCCTTTCTTTTTGTATTTATACATACAATATGCCGAAAATTAGACGCAAAAAAACGCAGCGCCAAAGGCGCTGCTGCAAAATTACAATCGCATTGAAGTATTCTTTTCATTTTTTCTGATTGCTTCCATCAGATAAGCTGCAATCTCAACACGATTTCGCTGAACTGCTGACTCGTGGAGAGCTTTAAGGGAATTCAGTGTAAGAACGTTAAAGCTGATAAGCCTGATTGCGTCCTGTGTCCTCTTGGATTCAATCATATATTCCATTATCTTTTTCCCGACTCTTCTAATGTATGTTGTCAGTTCATCAGACGGCTTACGGTTAAAAGCGTAAAGATAAGAATATGTTGAAAAAGCAGTATCGTATGATGTTTTACCACCCCTGCCATACTGGTAGAGATTTTCATACATCTCCGGAATTCCGGAATTTAATGCACACTCACAGAGGCCTATGTTAGATTCGGCAATGAATTTTGGGAGATATATTACACGGCCGTTTACAGAAATTTCAACGGTCATTGGAATATCATATGAATCATATTTCCAGTATCCATTCCAATTTGTCGGGCTTACCGCACGCATTAAATTATACGGTAAAACATTACTGCGAATGTTTATTGCATTAACGCGTTCAAACGCATTATCTCCAAGAACCCTGACAGATACCGGAAGGTCAAGCTTTGCAACTTCAGTTTCCGCAAAAGCATAATCTTCTACGACGAGCAGGCCTTCATTCAGCTCTACTTCCGCCAAATGGTCGCAGCCATAGAACGCAGAATGCTTAATGACTTTGACATTTTTAGGGATACTGACTTTCTGCAGTGCATGACACATAGAGAAACTTAAAGCTCCAATCTTTTCCAGCGATTCAGGGAAGCTTACGGATACAATTTCGCCGTGTCTTGAAAAGACATTATCCTTAATTGATTTAACGCCTTCAGGGATTACGAGATGCTTTAAATTGCTCTTATCCGTACCCCCATAGATTCCAACAATCTCCATATTACTTTTTCTTACAAGTAAGCCATTGCTTAAGAGTTTCAGTCCCGCCTGTTCTGCGTTTTTTTCTGTTTTTCTTTTTGCCATTTTTTTCTTCCTTTCTTTGTATGTTTTTTTGTACATGGTTAATATGCCGGATTTGGTGGCGGGCAAAACAGGCAAAAAAAATCTTGCATTTTTTTTGCAATTTCGCATATACTTATTACGTACACAGGGGTAATAATGTGTGCAGAAAAGCTGCGTCATATGCTTCGTACTGGTATATGTTTTGAGACGGCTTTTTTGCACGGCACGCACAAAAAAAGCGTCAGCTGATGCTGACGCTTTTTCCAAAGTCTACGATAAAGTAAAGTCTTCTTTTTCTGGTTCTTTTGCGTTCTGCAAAATGTATGAGACACTTGGCAGCCATCCTTTTTTCTGGAGGCGGTTTAAGATTCTCTTGTTATATCTGATTTCTACAAGCTTCAGAAAATCCATGAAATCATCTTCATTCGTGAATGTAACAATACTAAGCGCGGTTAATAGATAGTTTTCCTGAATTTCCTTTTTTATTTTTTCATCCATAGTTTTTCGGTATGCTTTGAATGCAGCAATGCTTCGGATTGTCGTGCTTATGGCAAAAATATATGCTTCATTTAATGTCTCTATTGCTTTTTTGTCAGGCAGCATATCAAATGCCGTATCCGTAGTCAGAAATCCATAATGTGACATATATTCAGGAATCACAAAATCAAACACATCAGCTGCATTATCCATATGGACATTAATACATATGGTTCCTGGAGACCTTTCCTCTTTTACAAAAGCAGCGATAAAATTACAGGGTATGGATTTAAGATTTACCACAATATCTTCGGTTCTTAGTAGGCCAGGGTGAAAAGCACGATTTCCGATGTATCTTAATGTTTCAGGAAAATCCAGATTCTTGATTAAGTCACACCTGGAAAATGTATCATTTCCAATCTCCTGCAATCCTTCATTAAATTTTACCTCTTTCAGCGTGTCGCAATAGTAAAATGCCCCATCGCCGATTGTCTTAACCTGAGGGGGGATTTCAAGCTTAACGATAGAACAAAACGCAAATGCCATAACACCGCCAATTTCTTCAATCCCGTTTCCAAAATCAACAGATTTTAAGCGAGAGCATTCGTAGAAAGCATGCTTTTCAATCTTTTTAAGACTGTTAGGGAAAGATACTTTTTCAATTTTAGAATTAGCAAACGCAAATGCCTTAATTTCTGTTACGCCTTCCGGGATTGTGATACTTCCATTTTTGCCACGCGGACATACCAGCAACGCGCTCCTATCTTTGTTATATAAAATTCCATCTGCGGCTTTATATTTCGGAATATGCGATTCTATTGTCTTCAAAGACCGTATGCTGTATAGAGCTTTCAGAAAATCGTCACCATCAAAAGGTTCCGCCGTGCTGCTGCCCGGTTCCAGGATAAGCTTTTCTGGAGTCAGTCTTGCTGCATAATATAAGCTTTTCGCATCCGAAATCTTAACGCATTTTGCAGGTTTTAACTGATGAAATTTGATTTTGCCTTCGGGGAGGATAACGGTGTCAGCATTCTCATCAATGTCAAGGATAGTAGTTCCATACTGTGTTCTGAATACCTTAAGGCCATTAGCAAAAGGCTGTTCCATAAACCCAGAGCCCGTAAAAGAATTTTCATACGTTGTAAATTTGCCACCTGAAAACAGATTAACAAATTTATGAGATTTGCATCCGTCCAAGGCATATTCATTAATCGAAATGAAATCGCTGCCATCAAGCGGCGTGTCTTCGCTTTGTCCAAAAGCATTCAATAATCTGAGTGTTGATTTAACTACTAGATACTTTCCGCTCTTAAACACTTTTGAGTTAGACTTAACGTTTTTGACATTAGGAAACATTCTGTTCGGGATACAGATATTTACTACTTCCGGGCTGATGCAAATTTCTTCAACACTAGGGAAAACTTTTTTGTTGTCCCGGTCAATATCAATGACCATATGCTGAAAACATAACTGCCTGACTGTATCTTTTACATTAATGTCAGTACATGTTACACCATTCGTAAAAAAATCAACATCATTAACAGTTTCCCAGTGATAGCTTTCCAAATTTACTTTACTCATATTTTTAATTCCTTTCTTTTTTTTCTGCCAGTATCATGGCGATATTTACATATACAATATGCCGGATTTGGCAGCAGGCAAAATAAAAAAAGCCGCCATCTTCCGATGGCGGCTTCAATATGTTGTATGCTTGGATTACGCTATATCACAAAGTTTTTTCGTTCTGATTTCTCATCAGTCACTGTTGCTTCCAGCATATACGCCATGCCGGTCGTCCATTCATTTTTACGGAGCTGTTCTGCCAGTCTCTCGCTGTATTTCAGCTTTACAAAATCAAGCTTTACAAAATCAACAAAATCTTTTTCAGGCATCATCCGGGCAAACGAAAATGCAATATCATCACTATTATCACGAATAAACTCTTTCGCTCTTTGACCTTTAGTCAGCTTGTAAGTTTTATACGCAGTAATGTCAACACTTTTTGCAGTTGATGCCATCAGAAATCCTTCATTGAGGACTTTTTTTGATAATTCAGGATGATTTGCAAAATTATTTAAAGCAAAATTTATTCTGGAATAATCACTGTTTAGCCTTATAGCGTCAGGTAGAACAAATTTGAAGTTTTCTGTCTGGTTTTTAAGATGGACACAGATGCTTGTTTTCGCATCTGAGGATATACCCTGCTTGACAAAGCCAAAAATGAAATCTTTTGGGATTGATGATGTATATACATTGATATCAGCATACACTCCATTCTGCGTAATATGTTGTATGAAAGCACTTTTTCCGATTTTTTTAATAGATTCTGGAAGAGCGACCTGTGTGAGACTCTTACAATATATAAAAGCGCCAGCCCCAATTTCCTCCAGTCCTTCATTCAATACCAAATCTGTTAGTTTGAAGCAGCAGTAGAAAGCACAGATTCCGATTTTTTTGATTTGTGGCGGCAGAACCAGTTTTGAAATAGCACAGCCAGCAAATATGTTTTTGCAGCCATTTTCTCCAATACATTCTAAGCCGTGGCCAAAATCAACATCTTCCAGATTCTCGCATCCATAAAATGCCTCAGCCTCGATTTTTTCTAAACTGTCAGGGAAAACAACACCGCTGATTTTTGAACCAAAGAAAGCTCCTTTCCTGATTCTTTTTACTCCTTCCGGAATAACTACCTTGCCGGTCTTCATCTGAGGGCAGGCAATCAGTGTTGTCATATCTGCAGAATATATTATACCATCAGCTGTCTTATATCTTGGAACGCGGGATTCTATTTCTTTAATGCCATAATATCGCAGTTTCTCTCTTATGGTGTCATCAACTTTTAACCGTTCATCCTCAATGATTACCTTTTTAGTAAGTGTTTTTGACGGGTTAAAGCTGTTCATGCATTTAATCCTTACACATTTTACATTTTTTTGAACTGCAAATACCAATTTTTCATCTGGTATTACTATTTCGTCAGCATCGCTATCAATATCAATTACTAAAGAGCCAAGCCTCTTAAGACCATCTATAAATGGTCTTTTCAAAAAACCAGACACGTCAAATGCATGTATGTCAAATGACATATATTTTGAATCATCATAGTTACAGATATCTTTTGCCTTGCATCCATCAAATGCGTAATTGGCAACTCCTTTAAACAGTCCGAAATTAATATACTCACTTTCCGACTGTCCAAAAGCATTTAAAAGATTATATCCCCTAAACCTTTTGATAAGGTATTTTCCGCTTGAAAAATATTTTGATTTTGACGATACTTTTTTGACGTTCGGGAACATTTTGTTCGGGATTAAAATGGATGTAACGTTATCTCTGATAATCAATTCCTCCACATTCGGATATTCCTTTTTGCAAGTGTTGCGGTTAATGCTTACGATTTGGTGCATTAAAGTTACACTCTTAATGTCAGGCGTTACATCAATGTCAGTACATACATCACCATCAGTATAATACGTAACCCCGCTAAACAATTCACACTTCATATTTTCTCTTCCTTTCTTTGTTTTTTTTGCCAGTATCCTGGCTGTATTTACATATACAATATGCCGGATTTTGTTGAAAAGGAAATTGCACTTTTGCCAAAGCTATTCTTGCTTTTCTACTTCATCTTGTGTTTAGCATACGATGTCAGAAATGGTTCCTGGCGCGCTCTTCGGAGTACCTGAGATGCCGGATACACCGCCTGGCCGTATGCTGTTTCTAAGGTTTTTGTTTGATAACTCGCCGTTCCGTCTCGTAACCAGACTTCGAACGGGGATTCGGACCCGCGTGTGATGGTGAAACAGGAACATTTGACCCGCAGACGACTTTTTGTCGGCCGAGGATTCCCCGCTCTCCGTTGAAGCCTTTTTTGTTTTTTCGCAAAAAAAATGCCCGGGAAATTATTCCCCGGGCTGGCTGCAAATCAGCATGATAAATCATCAAGTTTAAGTTTGTCAGATTCATTCAGTAAATAAGCCTTCGCTAATGTCATACTATTCGGCAGTATTTGCAGGATTTCATTAAACGCTTCAACGTCATCTACCAAATGCATACGGAAAAGGTCAACCAATGCAGCTTCTTCGTTAATGTTGACGAATTCTCTCACACAATCAACAATATTTCCACGCAGATATTTCTCGGCAGCCATGCTTTTCAAGTCCTTGCATTCCGCCAATGCGATTTGGAATCTTACTCTTGCGTTAATCGCATACGGGAACATATTTTCGGGAAAATCGTTTTTAGCTGCAATGAAATTGCTTAACTCATTTCTTGTGTCTATCAGAATATGTGAAGGAAAATATACTGTCCGTTTTGGCGTATGTACTTTTACATACGGCTGAGCCAGCGAATCAGCCTTGTGCAATGTATCAAAATCGCAGGCAAATTTGATTGTTTCAGAGACAGAACTGCAAAAATAAGATGGAATATTAGATGATTCCAAATATACGTCAGAGGCATGAACCGGGCCAATATTCTGAAGTTCTTTAACTGACGCAGGGAACCGCAGTTCTTTCAGTTTTGTGTTCATAAGAGCGTTGTACTGTATGATTTTAATACATTTCCCTAAATGGATATTTTCCAGTCCGGAACTGCAGAACGCATACGGGCCAATCGTACTGACACTATCAGGGATTACTATCTCACGCAGTGAAATATTGGAATCAAAGCATGAATTTGGAATTTCTGTAAGTGAATTGCTAAGCTTAACCTTTTGAAGCTTCCGGCAGTTAAAGAACACTGCTTTCTCAAGGCTTTTGACTGAATCAGGCATCTCTATTCCTTCAACCTCAGAGCCAAAGAATGCATTTTTCTCAATTTCTTTTGTTCCTTCTTTGATTTTTACAGTTCCATGTCTATTTTTCGGACATGCGAGCAATGTTTTTCCGGCTTTGTCATACAAAACGCCATCATAAGTCATATATCTCTCACTTTTGTCTGTAATCTGAATATTTTGCAGATTGCTGCAATTTTTAATATAATTGCAAAAATCTTCTTTATCATCATACACCTCACAATCAATAACGAGATTCTTTGGCGCCGCATACGCATACAAAACACGCTGAAAAAACAGGCTGCTGTTTTTGACGATTATTTTGTCATAGCTTTTACACAATTCACGAATAAATGTTACGTTATGTATGTTATGCAGAAAATATGTTGCAGTTTCAGGAATTACCAACTCCTTCGCATCTTTGTCAACATCAATAATCATGCTTCCGGCCATATATGCACCGCCAACTGGTTCTAATTCCATGAATGCTGAACCAAAAAAAGCAAGCTTGAAGCCGCCTTTTACGCAGTCTTCATTAATGATTTTTGTTGACCTGCAGCCATAAAATGCATAGCCGTCAATAAACTCAACAGATTTCAAATTTATGACCTCATCTGGCTTTTTGCAGAACGTATTAAGCAGCCAGACGTCAGTACGCTTTCCGTTTTTATCCGGGAACATATTGTAGTCTACCCTTATCAGCATGTCTGAATTGAGAAAATGTCTGTTGTAAGATATGATATTTCTTACATTTGGAAACATTTCGTTCGGAATTGACATACATTCCACTTCTTCACCGATAACAAGCGTTTTTACACTCGGGAATGATTTTTCTGCTACTTTTCCGATTGAAACATCGTCAAATCCTTCAAATTCCACTACCTCAACACCGTCATCAACATCCATATCAAACACTGATGTACTACCCGGAAGACATGTGCACATAAACCTGCAGCCATCACCACTTTTAAATTCTTTTATCATTTTTTTTACTCCTTTCTTTTTGCTTTTTACAAAATTAATATGCAGTATTTTCCATACAGAAAAAAACGTCCCGCAATTATTTTGCGGGACGTCGTCTCAGAGTCTACTGTTTCAGAAGCTTACAATCTCATGGAAGGTTTTTTATTATTTTTTTTCATTTCTTCCATCAGATACGCTGCGATATCGTCGTTTCCCTTATTTACGGCATTTTCGTACAAGTCCTTTGACGCCGCCGGGGTAAGCAGTCCAAGACCGATGAACTCGGCAGCTTCAGGATTTCGGTCTGTCGTCATCAAACGTGATGTGATACTTTTACTCATACGTTTCACGTATTTTCTTAAATCTTCGCATGGTTCTTCTCCTGTTTTTAAAAGATGTATATATTCTGCATATGCCGTATCGGCAGAAGCATCCCCTGAATTACAGTATTTGTACAGAGTTTGCATCTTTTCCTGAATACCGGAATTTAATGCACATTCGCAATCTGATGCATTGGCTAATTCTATATACTTCGGCAGGAAATAAGTGTCATCATCGGCCACCAGTTCAACTACCATCGGCCATTTCCTGCTAGTATATTCTGAATGTGTAGTCCAGCTCATAGGACTTACAGCACGCATGAGGTTATGCGGCAATTCTCCGTGTATCGTTACTTTTTTTGCATACTGCAGTGCCTCATCTCCTACAACCCGCAGTGATTTTGGAAGCACGAACTCATTCAGATTTTTGCATATGTAAAATGCCGACCACTCAATTACTTGCAAGCCTTCATTGAAGACAACATTCTTCAGCTTAGAACAATCCATAAAAGCCTGGCTTTCAATGACCCGCAAGCTGTCAGGAAGAACGATTTCTTCAAGCCCTCTGCATGAAGCAAACGCGATTTTTCCAATACATTCCAACCCGTTTCCGAACTGAATATCAGTAAGGTTAGTACACCGGAAAAATGCATTGTTTTCAATCTTCTTTAACGAATCTGGAAACTTAACAGACTTGATATTGCTACATTGAAATTTGTTCTTAGATACAAATATATCCGGCCCGATAATTTCTATTCCCTCTGGAATTACCATATTTTCCGGAGCTTCTTTGATATCCGGTTTTAAGCTTACCAGTTTACGACTGTTCTTTTCAACCATAAAAATATCATTAACAACCTCCAGCTGTGGTGTTTTTGTTTTTGACTCTTTTTTTGTTTCCATTTTTCTAATTCCTTTCTTTTTTATTGTTTTTTGTACAGTTTTAATATGCAGGAATTATGGAATAAGAAAAAAGTTGTCTGGCGTCATCCCGCAACACCAACAATCGCCAGTGCAAACAATGCAGCAAACGCAGCCAGCCATACGAGCCAGATTGGAAGCTTTGCTTTCAGCGGTTCCACTTTCACTGCATGCGGGATACACAGTACCATCAAGACGAAGATACTGCCAATCAGTTTTAACATGTTTCCGTTTGCCGGATTTCCTATTATATGTCTTACCCAGACATACCCAACAAGCAACGCGTAAACAAGATTTGCAAAGCTGTACCACCGCTTCACTTCCATGCTTATATCAATAATTTCAACGTTTCTATTTCCATGTTCGTCAGAAGACGAAATCTCATCTTTGCTTACATTAAGTTTTTCTGTTACATCATCCATATCTTTTTTCATTATTTTTTACCTCCTTAACAAACAGAAAGGCATTCTCTCATCTTTTATATATACAGTATACCGGATTTTCTGACATACGCAAATTTTCACCGAGTTTTTACAGGCAGACAAAAAAGAACAGGCAAATCATGCCTGTTCATCTTCTCAAATATAGAAATTTTGTTTAGAACCTTCACCGTCATTTAGACACTGCAGGATATACGATTTCAGAATCGGCATATCATTCTCTTCTGCTTTATCCAGCAGCTCTTTCAGTGCCATCTTTGACACCAGGCCGGTTTTTACAAGTCTTACCGCAAGCTCCTCCTTATCATACTCCATGAAACGCAATGCCATTTTTTTTGCGTTCTTTTTTAAGTATACTTTTGCAGATTCTGAGCCAAAATCGACATACTCCAGAAAAGCCATGTTTTGTTTGCATGTTGCTGTGTATGCATATGACCAGATGCCGGGAACTTTTTTCTTCGGATTGGCAAAGAAAGCTTCAATATCGTCAATGCCTTCATTAATCGTTGAAGGTTTCATATACCGTGGGATATATAAATACCGGTTGCCGCATTGTAGCTTCATGACCGTATCATTTGACGGTAATGGACGAAAACCCTTAATGCATCCTACACAGATATCTTTTCTGAAAGAAGGTATTGTGATTTTTTCTACCATATCGCTGAAGCAATTTACAGTTAAATCTGTAATTGATGCCGGAAGTTCTATAGATTTAATCAGAGTCTCCGCAAACGCACCAATTCCAACCTTCAGCAATCCTTCACTTAGCTGTACACTCTTCAAGCCAACACGAAAGAAAGCGTAATTGCCAATTAACCGTATACTTTCCGGAAGGGTAACAGACTTTAAGTTTACACACGCCCCAAATGCCTTATCACCAATTGACTCAACATTTTTACCAAAAATAACTGTTTCAAGGTTAGAGCAGCTTGAAAATGCCGATTCACTAATTTCTGTTACTGAATCAGGTATGATGACCGATTTTACATGACAGTTTGCAAAAGCGTATTTTCCAATTGTCTTTACGCCATCCGGGATTATCACATGCTCTTTTCCCATTGAGCAAGCAACAAGCTTCTTGCCGTTCATTGTGTATGCGATACCATCAATTTCTTTAAACTCCGGGCTTAAGACAGAAAAGTTCTTGATATAAGTTTTTGAAGTACAAAAGTGGGCAACTCCTGCTACGTCCTGCTCATGCATAAGCAAATCGGTATTCAGAACAAGAGTGTCAGGAAATCCACATTGATAGTTGATTTGCTCTACGGTCTCAGGCCTGTGGATTATCAGCTTTTTGATTTTGGTAAAATCAATATCTGAAGAAAATACTATTTTTTTAAGCCTGTCGTCCGGAATATCAATTTCATCAGCAGTATAATCAATATCAACAATAATATGTCCGGCTTTTTTGATTCCATTTTTAAATGGCTGACTTTTTAATGCAGATTCTGAAAACGCATCCTGTTCAATTGCCTGCCAGTCTTTGATATCCTCTCCGCCAATGATATTCAAGCTCTCACAACCTTTAAACGCAAAATTGTCAATGCTGTCTATATCTCCAAGGTCTATTGTCTCATCAGCGCCACGGCAGAACGCATTAAGAAGTGTCTTAAAACCGAAGTGGTTGTAAACTAGATACGAGCCCGTTTCAAATTCATAATTCATTGACAATACCCATCGCACATTCGGAAAAAGTGTGTTTAAAATCTCTATTGACACCACATCTTCGCCAATAATCAGCTTCTCTACGTCAGGAAAGCTTTTTTCGCAGCCAAGCATAAGCAAATCATCCTTAATTGTGACTTCCTTAATTCCGGGAGCAATATCCATATCAAATACCCCAGCACCTTCTGGTACATTTGACCGGTATACTACCACGCCAGGCTGCGTCTCTTCTTTTAAGATATCCTCATCTGATATGTTACTATTTTTACCCATATTTTTTCTTCCTTTCTTTTTGTATTTGCAAAAATAATATGCTGAAATTCAGTAGGCAGAAAAAAGCCCGGAGATTAACGCTCCGGGCGTGGTTTTCAGCACCATTTTTTCTTATCTATGCATTGGCCGGCCTTATTTATTATAACCAAGCAAGCATAATCTGGGAACATCATTATTTCGTCTTTGTCAAGTATTTTTTGTATGCAATCGGCAGCGTATTGATTTTTGGGAAATGCATATTGGTTTTTTATGTTATTTTTCATTCTTTGACTAAAATATTCTGCTGTATGCTCATCAATGGCATCAAAACAAACATACAGATTAAAGGCTTGCGAAATATAATTCCAATCATTATATATCGCTTCAGCAATCGTAATTGACGGTAACAATATATCAAATGACATGTTGAAGTTTTGGCAAGAAGTCAGCTTATGTTTAAGTTCAGGAATAAGGCAGGCATTATCTATACCATCAACGATAAATTTTACATGAGCTCCTTGAGATTCTCTTATAAGCGAATCGTATATTTGAGATATCAAAATTGCTGTTAAAACTTTTGTGGCCTCATTAGCTTCTGAGTATGTGGCAAGTAAGCAATTTCCCTGTTTTCTAAGACTGCTGATATCAACCTCATCAAGACGATTGACATCAACTTTGTCATTAACAACATCGTATTTACATTGTTCTTGAGGAATTGAATACATCCCTGCAAAAATACTCAATCTCATTGTAGCGCTTGCAAGTACTTTTTTTTGTGTTTCCGTTGAGCAGCATTTGAATAATTGATACTGTTTTAAGCACGATGAAGTAAAAAGCAAATCTTGATATTCGTATTGTTTTTTGTCTTCTACGTCATTACAATCAAGTATTTTATCATCCCTATATTGTCGGTACGATATCTTTTTTAAGCCACTAAACACCTCATCTAAAAGGTTATCCAGAGAGAATCCATTAATACTGCAGCATCCTCTTTTGGAAGATATATTAGCCAGTTTTATCATAAATAAAGCGGTATCGAGCCTGCAAATATCTTCATCAGAAATCTCTATCAAATACAGAATTAAAGATGAAATCAATGCTTTTTCTAATCGAAGCTCTAATGTATTGAGGTGACAATTACGGCCATTACTATCACATAAAGTATTACACATAATGCAATCAACGATTTTTTCAACATCCTTTTCTGTGTGGCAATGTTTATCAATATGCTTTAATGGATTATATTGAACGGTTGCTATGCCTACATATCCACTTAAATCTAAAATCTGAATATGACGCCCACTTTCTTCTATCTCGTATTGTATTTTAGAAGCTGAAATTTCAGGACTACCAACAATCACATATGAATTATCTGCCTGCGATAAATTTGGCTCAATATATTTTTGTTGTACTTCAGAATCGTTTGATTCTATTATAAGCGCATTGTTATTCTCTCCTTTGCTTATTGGAATCTGTATATTTTCTGAATAGATAATACCTTGTTCCTCTTGTTCTGTAGTATTCGTTTTATTTTTAAACATTTTTAATTATTAAACCTCCGTTTTATTTTTTTTCAACAACTCTCCATTTCGGCTTCGCTTGTCAGCCCTTACGGTGTACTGCACTCGCCCTAGCGGGCTCGTTTGTCAGTGACAAAAGCCACTTGGTGCAAGCGAGCGTAAGCTCGCTACATCATTCCACAACCCCAACAATTGCCAGCGTAAACAACGCAGCAAACGCAGCCAGCCATAAAAGCCAGATTGGCAGTTTTGCTTTTAGCGGTTCAACTTTCACTGCATACGGAATACAAAATATCATCAGGACGAAAATACTGCCAATCAGTCTTAATATAGTTCTACTTGCTGGGTTTCCTATTATATATCTTACCCAGACATACCCAACAAGTAATACATAAATAAGATTTGCAAAACTGTACCACCGTTTTATCGTCATGCTTATGTTGACAATCTCAGTATTTCTGTGTTCTTGATTGTCTGAGGACGAAGTCTCGTCTTTGTTTGCACCAAATTTTTCTGTTGTGTTATTCACATTGTTATTCATTCTCTGTTTTCCTTTTCTCCTCTTCCATCTTCTCTCTCCATGTCACCCCGACCGCAATCGCCGACCAGACATCTTTCTTCACACCGAAGAACACGTCGGGCTCTTTTTTAGTTCCTTTTCCATTTTTTTTATCTGTTTTTGCATACCGGTCAATCAGTGCCTGACGGATATTGGCATCTTTCGCCCGCAGGGTATTGCAGAGGCAGAGCTTTTCTTCCTTTCGGTAGATTCTGTCAACCGGAATGCCCCGGTCTATCGCTGCCTGGATAAGTCTTCCGTTCCACAAGATAGATTCAATCGTGCTTTCCCCGACAGCCATTCCAAAGCTCTGAAACTGTTCGTAGACAAGCTGGTCATAGTCGTTATTTTTGATTATCTGCATAAGAGCCTCATTTGCAATTTTACCGAATGATAATAGTTTTATATCGTCTTTATCAAACCGCATGATTACATATCCGGATTCTGTAGTTCCGACATCTATTGCAAAGATTTTATCTGTTGTCATGTTTTTTATCTCCTTTTTTGAGTATATATCTAATATGCTGGAAAATTTTTAATAAAGAAAAGAAAAATATTTTTGTTAAAATCAGATTTCGTCATATTAATAGTGAATCATCAAATTTACAGCGTCTAACTACTATGATATAATGATATATAGAACGGAGGTGCAGGTATGAGACACATCAAAGAAATTTTTAGTCAAAAAGATTTATCAGTTATCGATAACGAATATAATGAATTTCTGCAGAAGAAAAAGCAATACTTGCAAAATAAAACAAATAATAATTATCTGGAATTGGTTTTTGCTTATGAATTAGTTGACGCATATCTTAAAAGCATATTAAGTGATGGATATATTACGCTAAATGAATTGCAATATATTAGAGCTGAATTAAAGGAGGGGCTTATAGAATGAATTTAAACAAGCATATTACAAAAACACTATTGAACGAATATGCTGGTTCCGAAAAAAAGAAAACAGTATTAATGGATGATGGAAATAAGTACTTATTAAAGTTTCCTGACCCAATTAGGGAAAAAGGACGTGATTTATCTTATATTAACAATGCTATTTCTGAGCATATATCATGTTCTATTTATAACATTATCGGGATTCCAGCACAAAAAACAATCATTGGAGAGTACATTGATGAAAAGGGAAATACAAAAATAGCATGTGCATGTCAAGATGTGAGGGAAAATGGAGAAACGATGTATGAAATTAATAAATTGGAATTGAGTAGTCTTGATAATACTCATGCTAGAACATTGTCATTCTCATACATGGATGAAGTTTTTAACAAAATGGATGGCATTATACCTAAGGAGAAGTTAAGCGATTTTTACTACAAAATGTTCATTGTTGATGCTTTTATTGGCAATAAAGATAGGCATAATGGAAACTGGGCATTATTGCAATCTTCTGATAATATTCGAATATCTCCAGTGTATGACTGTGGGTCATCTTTGTCCCCTCTTGTTGATGAAAGCGTTGTTTCTTCTGATGCTGGTGTAAAATGTGCCATGAATGCACATTCTGTATTGGTAGATGATAAAGGAAAACATATTAAATATTGCGACTTTTTTAAAAACGAACTAAGTCCAAAAATACAAAAGGCATTATTACAGATAGTACCAAACATTAACCTTGACGCAATTGATAAATTAGTATTTAATACTGAGTATCTTTCCAGAAACAGACGAGATTTTTATTTTAGCTTTTTACACACAACATATGAAAAAATATTAATTCCAGCAATTGAAAAATGCTTTACGCAGCCGGAAAATGATTTTACTGATTTAGCCCCAGATAAGTGTTACGATTTTTATAAGACTATCATTCGACCATTAAAGGAAAAAGCAAATTATCAAAAGCAGTCTTTAGATTTTATTGGGCTTAATGATTATCAGTATTCCAAAGGTGGGAAAAGTAGAATTTTTATTTATAAAAACGAGGATGTAGTTGGGATAATATCTTCTCGTAGTAACAATAGGGAAACCAGAAAAAATTATGCAATACTATCATCATTTGGTTTAAATATAGAAAAGACTATTAAATCCATTAAAATAGAGCAGGAAAAAGCAAAGCATATTCAGGAAGAGAAATCTAAAATAGAGATACCCAAAGATGAAGAGCTTGTTTATGATGATAGTTCATACGATGATTTAGAATAAAAATAGTATTTAAATCATGCAAAAAGAGCGAAGCCTTCGGCTTCGCTCTTTTTATCTGTCTCAATATATAATCAAACACTTAATTCTTTTCTTAATTCATCAACCTTCTTTCTTTCCTCATCAGTAATCTCGCACCACTCAAAATACTTCTTCCAAAACTCCTCGCCTTCTTTTTCAAGCATTTTTCCGTATGCTTTTTTGAAGTATTCGCAGTAGAGCTGCCACTCCTTCTGTCGGTCAAAAAAGATGTTGTGCTTTTTTGCTTCTTCAATCTTTTCTACAGATTCTTTTTCCTGTTCTTTTCTGCATTTTAATGCCAGGATACCGGCTTCAACACTCTCACCAAAATCAGACATCTTGAGGTATTCCTCAGAATCTTTTTCTATCCATTTATCAGCAAAGTCTTTGTTAAGTTTGGAAATAATTGGTTTAATTTTAGCCAATTCTTCATCATGCCGTTTGATATAACCCTGCACTTTTTTCTGGAATGCAGCATATTCTTCGCTGTCTTTTTTCAGGTTCTTAGATTCATGAAGTGTCTTAGACCACTCTCTCATAATCGCATCAGCCGGCTTATACATATCAGCAATCTGGCAACGCAATGCATTTGCCTCTTTGGCATACTGATTTACATCTTCAATTGTCTTGAACTTGAAGTTGTCATCGCCATAATAGCCGATATTTTTAGTGCTTTTTTTAAGCATTTTTTCAAATTCGTCATCAGCATCTTTTCTGTAGAAGGAAGCTTTCAAGCGGCCATTTTCAATCACATGTGCAGCCCATTCTCCGATTTCATCAGCGCAAAGCTCCGGCGTGAAGTCAAAAATAATGAAGTTTTTGCCGTAGTTATAAGCCAGTGAGCGGTAAGGGATTTCGCTTCCATTACCGTAATACTTTAAATCTCCACCATGACTTGTGACAACGCCCTTCGTGTCCATTGCTGACACATAAAAGCTAAACCAAGGAAAACATTTTACCTGTTCACCATTAAGTGTATCGTACATACCCATAATTTAATCTCCTTTTCGATGTTATTTTTTTTAGATACATTGTTGATAACTCGCTGTTCCGGCTCGTAACCAAGCCTCGCAGAGGCTGACAAGCGAAGCCGCAAGGCTGAGTGCAGTGCACGAACGGGGATTCAGACCCACGTGCGAAGTTAAAACCGGAACACTTGACCCGTGGACGACTTTTTGCCGGCCGGGGATTTCCCGTTCTCCGTTAATATGCGGAAAAACAGCGTCAAAGAAACACTGCAAATTCAGCAATACGTTTATATTCTTCGGAATCGAAATCTAAATCTCCATACAACGCAATAAGTTTTTCAGAAGCCCTCTTAATGCAACACCTTTCTTCTTCTCCAATATCTGAACTGAACCTTATTAAGATTCTTTCAAACATCAGCTCTGCACTGGTATATTTTCCATCAAACATAAGCAAATTTCCAATTCCAAGCATTGCTTGACATTCATCAGGATTTAACAACAATGCTTTTTTATAGTCTTTTAATGCTTCTTTTTTGTCTCCAATGGATTCCAAAAAATGTCCACGCATACAATACAGGCGACTTGCATATTCCAAAGACTCATCAATTAGTGAAAACGCCTGCTCATAACATATTTTTATTATTTCCGTCACATCTTTACTTTCGAATTTTTCAAGTATTTCCGCTTCAAGCAGATATGCACTTACAAAATCAGTATTGTTGAATGTAATGATATTAAGCATTCTCAGTATTTTTGAGGTTGGAATTAGTAGTTTATCTCCAAGCATTCTGCAAGTCTCATTAATACAGAGCGCCATTTTTGACATTGCATATCGTATTAAGTTAGTCCTATCGTCAGCCTTTTTCGATAATTCGCAATAGGCATTCACGAACTCATTCTGCACCTCAACAATCATTTCTTGGTCTCGCCGAATATTACATTTTTGCATTATTGATTTACAATTAACATAATGCTGACCGATATTATATTTCATATATATCTTTGCAATCATTAGTAATTCTTGAATTTCATTTTTTGAAAATTGCAACTGAAAATTGTTGATACATTCGTTCAGGTATTTTTCATCAACACAAATATTATCTTGCAGATTCAAAAATATATCGTATTCACATTGATTCCGTTCTCGTATCGTAATATAAGTTAACATTCCGGTAAATTCAAAAAATCTACTTAACGCTTCTGCATTTTTAATACATTTTGGCGCATATAAAATTTTAACAGTCTTCATCTTTTTCCTCCATAGCTCCAACTTTTCTTACATTTAATATGCAGAATTTTTTCCGGTGTTTAATATTATTTTTTCTCCTTTATTGTTTTTGTCATGTGCAAGATTCTAGCAAGAAAAAAGACAGCGGAAAAATCCGCTGTTTTTCAAAAACTAGAATAATTTTGTTACATCTACCAGATATTTTGCTGCATTTTTCTTAATGTATTCTACAGCTCTCTCTGGCATTTCCGCGCCAGAGCCTTTAAAAATAACATTTCCGTCATTCTTAATCTTACAAACACAGCCTTCAGAAACCTGTACCCTCTCATCATTCTCAAAAGTAACATCAAAGGGCTTTACAAAAGCATAATACCTTCCAAGCCGAATCTTATTTGCCATTTCAAAGTTTTCCGGATGTTCTTTCACAGCTTCAGAAATGCGTTTAAGCTTCTCTTCAGTCGTCTCCTCCGGTTCATCCTTATGCATCGCTTTCAGCGCTTTAACATACCAGATGTTGTTAATGTCATCATCGGTAATATCTTTCAGTTCTTCCAGGCTTTCAATAATGCCCCACCAGCTCTCAGCACCAAAGATGATTCGTTGCAAATCAAAAACATAAATCGCCGGATTTGTCGCCATCCCGACAGTCAGTTCACCTGATTTGTTATTATAACTTACCGTCTGAGACCACGGCTGGTTTCCGAGATACAGTCCAAGATATGTTTTATCTCCATATTCTTTATTGCATGGGCGAATCTTGACCAAACTACCGGCACGTCCCATCATCAGTTGTTTCATTTTATCACATTTGATGCTGTTGACCTGAATCGGATACTCAATGTACCGGCTTTCATAGTTCGGGCAGTTTTCACACTGCTCATTGCTGACGCATACAGACATATCATCTTCGTCTGCATCTCCTCTCTCCTGCATCAGTTTTCTGCAGTATGTTTTGTTCATTTCTTTTCCCATATACGGAAACGAATTCTTGCATTTCTTCTGTCTCTCGCTTGGTTTGTAATTTTTGTCCATTTTTTTAATTCCTTTCTTTTTGTATTTACGGATTTTCCGGTGTTTTTTGTGTACACATACAATATGATGAATTTTTCAGGCAAAGAAAAATGCCGGCAGGTTTCCCTGCCGGAATCATTTTTATTATTTTTTCTTTACACATTTTAGCCACAGCACCCACACAAGCAGTAGCAGCATTGCATCAATTGCCGCAAATGGCAGTATGTTTTCAGCTTCAGATTCGTATGGCAGAACTTCTGACTTATCAGCCTTGCTTATTTTAATTTCTTTTTTGTCTCCTCTTTTCATCTCTGTTACGCGGGATGAACGTTGTGTTGTATATTCCTTGCCGTTATATGTATATTTGTAAGTTACCTGTATGTTGCTCTGGTTATCAATTGCGATATCATCAATTTTTGCGGTCACCTGAATGCTATTTTTGTAGCAGCTATGCAGTTTCAGGGTATACGCAAAAACCCCGGCCGCTGCAGTCAGAATTAGTACAAGCAATACGATTGTAATGCGTGTTGCTATTGCTTCTTTTTTGTTGTCCACAAGAGCACCTCCTTATTTTTTTGTAAAAACAATATGCCGAATTTTTTACCGGCTGGTGATATTTTTGCGGGTTTTTTGCAATTATTTTTGTTGCTTTTCAGGTGCACAAAAAACTGTTGCTAAATAAGCAATCTTGTGTATATGTTTTCATTATTTTTTTCTCCCTTCTTTATTTTTTTGCATAATTAATATGCAAAATGCCGATTACGATTAGAAAAATACATGTAGGCTTTTTTTTGTTAGAATTACTTATTTTTTTGTTTTTATTTTTACTCTCTTCCACAATTGCGCAAATGTTACGCACCTGATTTTGTCGCAGTCCCAACACTTTCCGCCTTAACTTATTCCTCCACAGACGGCAGCATATAGATTGTCATTTTATACATCCATAAGACCGCCAGCTCAAGACACAATCCAATCAATATATCACAGAGCACGGCATAATTGATATCATTATACTTAAGAATCGCCTCCGGATTGTTTTTCTTAACCCGAATTCCTTTTTTATCTCCTTTTTTAATTTTTTCTAGGTATTGCATTTTGTCAGATTCGTATTCCTTACCGGCGATATTATACCGATATGCTACATTGATATTTTTATCATCAATACCTTCGACATTAATTACCTCAGCCATTACAAGCTGGCTTCCAGCATAATTGTTGTAATCCTTCTGCGCGTAAAAAAGCATAAGCGCAGCGACAATTACTGCCAGCACGAAAGCAAGTTTTCTAAGCAGCGATATTGTGTTCTTGCTTCTGTCGGCTTTCTCAGCGAATTCTTTTTCTTTTAGCTTTTTCAGATTTTCCATATTTTTCATCGGCAGATGCTCCTTTTTTCATTTCTTAAGAAGTATTTTGTTCTATTTTAGTATGCTTGATTTTTTGCCGGCCGAAAGATTTTTGCGAAAAAAAACCGGCAGAATTCCTGCCGGCAGGTTTTCAATATTAAATTTCAATATCAGAATCTTCTTCTGCTTTTTTCTTTGCCAAGCCAAACAACAAAACTATCGTCGCCAAAGACGCAAAAAGAGAAAGAGCAAAAGCGATATTATTACATATTACAGTCGTTATTGTCGTGATAATTATTTTTTTGGGAATGCTTTTCCGTATCCGGATTTCTTTTTCGTCTCCCGCTCTAATCTCGCCGACGGATTGCCTAACGTTTTCCTCATACTTCTTGCCGCCATAGTTGTATTGATATTTAACATCCAACATGCCGTTTTTCGTACCGGATACATTAATGACATTTGCTTTCACAATTTCGCTGTCTGTATATGTCTTGTAATCAGTTACGACATTGATTACGAAAAGTATGATGCCGACCATGCCGGCCAAAAAGAATACGGAGCAAATAAGTTTAATAAGCTTTTTGTTTGTCATCTAAATTTTCCTCGCTTTCTGAAATTGCTTTTACATTTACAATATGCTTGAATTTTTTGGCGGCAGGAAAAATTTTGCAAAAAAAATGCCGGCAGAGGACTTCTGCCGGGTGATTTAAATCTTATTTTCTTGATTTATTTTTTCGTTTTTCTTCTTATTTTCTTCCACGATTGACGAAGATGTTACGCCTGGTGTCGTCGTAAACACGATGTCCTCCGCTTAAACTTCCTCTGTTACAGACGGAAGCGTACAAGTTGCCATTTCATACAAGCACAAAACTGCCAGCTCAAGGCACAATCCAATCAATACATCACAGAGCACAACATAATTGATATCATTGTACTTAAGAATCACCTCAGGTTTGTTTTTCTTAACCCTAATTTTCTTTTTGTTTCCTTTTTTAATTTTTTCTGTGTATTGTATTTTATCCGATTCGTATTCCTTACCGGCAATGCTATACCGATATGTTACGCTGATGTTTTCATCACTGGCACCTTCAATATCAACCACTTCAGCCATCACAAGCTGGCTTCCCGCATAATTGTTGTAATCCTTCCGCACGTGAAAAAATATAAACGCAGCGGCAATTATCACCGCCAAAACGTAGGCAATTTTTCTAAACAGTGATATTGTGTTTTGGATTCTTTCGGCTCTTTCAGCTCTTTCATCGAATTCTTTTTCTCTTAGTTCTTCCAATTCTTCCACCGACAATTTTTCCATCAGCAAAGTCTCCTTTTCTAAGTATTTTTTCTATTTTTATTATGCTTGATTTTTTGCCGGCCGAAAGATTTTTGCGAAAAAAAATTTCTGCCGGCAGCAAATATTATTTTTAGCCAATCAGCTTAACAATGTTAATTGATGCTGCTACGTATGCGAAAAGACAAAGCGCAAAGGCAATATTATGCATTACTGCGGTCTTTATTGGTGTTGTAATTATTTGTTCCGGAGCATTTCTTCGTATCCGGATTTCCTTTTCGTCACCCGCTTTAATTTCATCGACGGATTGTTTAGCACTCTCCTCGTATTTATTGCTGTCATAGTTATATCTATATTTGACATTCAGCATGTCGTTCTTTGTACCAGACACATTAATGACATTAGCTTTCACAATTTCGCTGTTTGTATATGTTTTGTAATCAGTTACAGCATTGATTACGAAAAGTATGGTGCCGACAAAAAAGAGTATGATGCAAATAAACTTAATGAGTGGAAAGTTTTTTCTTGCTTTTCTTGTTTTTTTCGTAGTATTTTTGTTTACCATTTGAATTTTCCTCACTTTCTGAAATTGCTTTTTACAATATGCTGGAATTTTTTCCGGCAGGAAAGTTTTTGCGAAAAAAGGCCGGCAGAATTTCTGCCGACAGATTTTTCAATGTCAAATTTCAATATCAGAATTTTCCTTTTCGTTTTTCTTCGTCCAACCATACAACAGCAAGTAACACCCCTAAAGACGCAATAAAACAAAGGGTAAAGGAAATAATATTACATATTGCGGTCGTCATTGTAGTGGTAATTATTTTTTCTGGAATACTTTTCCGTATCCGTATTTCTTTTTTATCCCCTGCTTTAATTTCGTCTACTGATTGTTTAACGTTTTCCTCATACTTCTCGCCGTCGTAGTAATAGCGATATTTAACTTCCAGCATGCCGATTTTCGTACCAGATACATTGATGACATTTGCTTGCACAATTTCGCTATCTGTGTATGTTTTGTAATTAGTTACAACACTGATTACAAAAATGATGACACCGACCAAAAAGAATATGGTGCAAATAAGTTTAATAGGGGTGAAGCTTTTTCTCGTTTTCCTTGTTTCTTTTGTAGTATTTTTGTTTGTCATCTGAATTTTCCTCGCTTTCTGAAATTACTTTTCCTTTTACAATATGCTGAAATTTTTGTCAGCAGCGAGGTTTTTTGCGAAAAAACGCCGGCAGAGGGTTTCTGCCGGATGATTTAAATGTCACTCCCGGCTTCGTTGTAAATCCAACACTTTCCGTCTTAGCTTACTTCTCTTCAGACGGAAGCATGCAGGTTGCTGTTTTGTACAGACACAAAACTGTCAAACCAAGCCATAATCCAAGATTTACACCATATAATATGACCAAATTGATATCACTATACTTAAGCATTACTTCCGGACTGTCTTTCTTAACCCGGATTTCTCTTTTATCTCCTTTTTTTATTTTTTCCGGAGGCTGTATTTTACCTGATTCGTATTCCTTACCGGCTATATTATACCGATATGTTACATTGATATTTTTATCATCAGCACCTTCGACATTAATTACCTCAGCCATTACAAGCTGGCTTCCAGCATAATTATTGTAATCGTTCCGCACATGAAAAAACATAAACACAGCGGCAATCACAGCCAGCACACAGGCAAGGCTTTTTAACAGCGATATTGTGCTTTGAATTCTTTTGGCCCTCTCAGTAAATTCTTTTTCTTTTGATTTTTCCAAGTTTTTCATATTCTCCATATTCTTCTCCATATTCGTCATCGGCAGATGCTCCTATTTCAAGCATCATTCCTGTTCATATTTCGATTTCAGTTTCTTCAGCAATCTCAGTTCTTCTTCCTTTTCTGCCTCTTCCTTTTCTGCCTGTTTTTTCTTTTCCTCTGCTTCGCATTTTTTTCTGTACCAATCTTTGTGCATTTCTGCAGGTTCAAACAAAAATTCAAGAGGGAATTTGCAAGATATGGAATCATACGTGTCGTAATGTCCGTCGTATGCTACAACATGTACGGAGTCTTTCGTAAAATGAGTTTTATTGATATCCAGCATATTAAATTCTTTGCTTAGGAACCCGATTTCGTCAACAACTTCTCTTATACGAGACATTAACATCGAGTAATTTTTAAGTGTATTCATGGCATCTTCTTTCGTCATCTGAAACATGTTTTTCCACCTCTCTTTATGATAATTTGCATCTTCAGTATGCCATATTTTTCTAAAAGAACAAAATTTTTGCGGAAATATTTTGCCCGGCAGATTATCTACGCAAGCAAGTTTTCTTAGTAGCGATATTGTGTCCTAGATTCTTTTGGCTCTCCCAGCCGCTTCTTTTCTCTTAATTTTTCCAAATCTTTCATGTCTTTCATCGGCAAATGCTCATTTTTTCTTTCTTAGTCTTAAGTATTTTTTTGCTCTATTTTTAGTATACTGGAATTGTTGGCGGCAGGAATTTTTTTTGCGAAAAAATGCCGGCAGAATTTCTGCCGGCGCAATCCTTTTTATTTAATATCAAGATTTGGGTAAATTCTACACATTTTTTGTATTTTTTGAAATGCTTCATATGTATTTTCTCTTATTGGTCGTATTTTTTCATTGAAAATACTGTAACCATGAATTCGCAAATTTTCTGTATCATAAGCAATGTTTATATTAGGATTTGAGAAATGTCCTCCCCTCACTTGTAGCATACTGAGCTTATTTGCAAATAATACAGTTAAAGCATTTTCGTATAACAGTCTAGTATGTTTATTTGCATTCCCAAGTGGAACAACCTCATATACGCTTTTTGCAGGATATATTTTTTCAAATTCCGCATAATTGTTACTATTAAGAGAAAAATGTCTGCGAAATCTTTTAAAAATAGCTTCAGTTTCTCCAATATATACATTTTTTTCTTCTAGCAATAATACATACAAATAAGACTCACATTCGTTAAGTTTCCATCTGTTACAATAATCATTCAATATTTTTTGTGTTCCGAAATAATTTAATTTTCCATCTGGGTTGACATATTCCCTTAACTCCTCCTGCGTTCTTTTTCGTGTTAGAAAAGCAAGTATTTCCTCTTGCGTCATATACCTTAATTCCTTTCACACATCCAAATTTGCTTCCGTCGCGTTACTGTAAATATACTCTTTTCTTGGCTGTACCTCATTCCCCATCAGTAAGGCTGTCAAATCTGAAGCCGCCTGCGCGTCCTCAATTTCAACCTGCTTAAGCATCCTTGTCGCCGGGTTCATAGTAGTCTCCCATAACTGCTCCGCATCCATTTCCCCGAGACCTTTATAACGCTGCAGTTTAAAGTCTTTATGTGTTTTTCTGTATTTTTCAAGTGCCTTGTCGTCATACAGATACTCTTCTCTTCCGTTCTTTCCGTTCGGAATCGCTTTGTATAATGGCGGCATCGCGATATATACATGTCCTTCATAAAGCAGTTCAGGCATAAATCTGTAAAACAGAGTCAAGAGTAGTGTGGCAATATGTGCCCCATCCACATCCGCATCGGCTGCGATAATGATTTTGTTGTATCTCAATTTTGAGATGTCAAAGTCATTGCCATACCCTTCAGAGAACCCACAGGCGAAAGCATAAACCATTGTTTTAATCTCGGCATTTGCCAGGATTTTATTGATGCTTGCCTTTTCCACATTCAGAATCTTACCCCTGATTGGAAAGATTGCCTGAAATTCACGATTCCTTGCTGTCTTAGCTGAACCGCCCGCAGAATCACCCTCAACGATAAAGATTTCGCATTTCTCCGGGTCTTTACAGTTACAGTTTGCCAGTTTTCCATTGCTGTCAAAAGAATACTTCGGCTTTGTCAGCATATTTGTTTTTGTTTTTTCTTCTGCTTTTCTGATTTTTGCAGACTTTTCAGCACAGCCGATAACAGCTTTCAGTTCTTCCAGATGGCGGTCAAAATACATCTGCAGCTGTTCTGAGATAACGGATGAAACCGCTTTTGCAGCATCCGGGTTATCCAGCTTTGTCTTTGTCTGGCCTTCAAATCTCGGGTCCGGGTGTCTTACAGAAACAACAGCCACAAGACCGTTTCTTACGTCCGCTCCGGTGAAGTTTGCGTCCTTTTCTTTAAGGATACCAAGCTCCCTTGCATATGTATTGATAAGTGTTGTCAGGGCTGTCTTAAAGCCTGTCAGGTGAGTACCACCCTCTGTTGTATAGATACTGTTGCAGAATCCGGTCACATTTTCGTGAAATTCTGTTGTGTACTGAAAAGCGCATTCAACTTCAATCCCGTCACTCTTTCCAGAAACAGAAACCGGTGCGTCCTGAACTGTTTCAGAGTCTTTCGTCATAGACTTCACAAGACCGATAATACCTTCTTCTTCGTGAAAAGTAATTGACTCTACTTCTTTCTTTCTCTTGTCTTCATAGTGAATTATCAGCTTCGGGTTTAAGTAAGCTGTCTGATGCAGCCTGTTCTTTACCTCTTCTGCTCCAAACTTCACTGTATCAAAAATTTCATCATCCGGCAGGAAATTGATTGTAGTTCCGTGTCCTTTTGATTTCTTAATCATCGGGAGCAGGCCGTCAATCAGTTCTGTTGTTGGATGCCCTTTTTCGTAAGAGTCATGAAACAATCCGCCATCACGTTCAATATCAATAGTAAGGCGTTTTGATAATGCATTTACAACAGAAGAACCGACACCGTGCAAACCACCGCTGGTTTTGTATGATTTGTTATCAAATTTACCGCCAGCGTGCAGGGTGGACAATACCAGACGCTCCGCCGAAACACCTTTTTCATGCATTCCAACAGGGATTCCTCGTCCATTATCTCTCACGGTTACAGAACCGTCTTTTTCCAATGTCACCCAAATCTCACTGCAGAATCCTGCCATATGTTCATCAACAGAGTTATCAACGATTTCATAAATCATATGATTCAGTCCTCGTCTTGAAGTGCTGCCGATGTACATACCAGGACGTTCCCTTACGGCTTCAAGCCCTTCAAGAACTGTGATACTGTCTGCTCCGTAGAAATTAGTATTTTTTGCCATTTTTACCTCTCCTTTTTGTTATTTTTTCTTTTCGCGTTCCACGCGCTTTCTCAGTTCATCAATACCGCCTTTTGTTATGAATTTTATTTTTGGATTGTTTTCAATATCAATCTCATTAATTTCTTTTGATATTTTACGAATTTCTAACCCAGTAACTATTGTTACAACAATAATTACTATACCTGCTATAGACAAATATAATTCTATGCTCATTTTTCCCCCTTACTATTATTTTTTCCTTTCACTCTTGTTTATCTTTGATTTAATTATGCCAAATTTTCTTCATTTCCAATTTTTTTTGCGAATTTCTTTTTGCATGCTTTTTGTTTCTATATTTAGTATGCATAATTTTTTAAAAATCAGTGCGAAAATACAAAAAACTTGCCGGCCTTAAGTATTCTTTTCATCTCACCAATCAGCAACCTTCTCAATTGCCTCAGCTATTTTTTCAACGTATTTTTCTGCTTCCTTTCTTTTGTATACGTATATGTAAGAAGGATGCTGTACCGGAAGATACCATATGCCGTTATATTCTGTCGCAAAATATTCAAACCCGCGCCAGCGCTTTAGCTTAATGTTTAATTTTTTCTCTACCGCAGAGCATACTTTCTCTCCAAGCAGAACCACGACCTTTGGCTTGACCTCTGCGATTTCTGCAAGCAGATTCTTAAAGCAGCAGTCAATTTCTGCCTGGTTTGGATATCTTAGCTTTCTATTCTTATCAATCGGCGGGCATTTGACCAGATTGGTCTTATATCCCGGTTTGCCGCAGGCAGCTTCAATCTGTTTAACAAGTTTTCCTGTGTTCGTAGTCTCGGAAAGCGGCTCTTCTCCGATTTTTGCAGATATCCCTACCCACAAGATATCATATGTATTGCTTATTTTTGTATCTGGATTTGAATACCTTTCGGCAATATCGCAGTGTATGCAATTAGTCATCATAAGTCCTCCTCTTATGGTTGTTTATACATATAATATGCTGTTTTTTGCAAAAAAAGCTGCCGGCATTTTTGCCTGCAGTTCGTTCTAATAATTCACACTTTTAAAAAGTCTTTATATTTTTTTATAGTTCTTTATACTTTTTATTTCGTTTTATACTTCTTTATACTTTTAGTCATTTTGCACAAAAACAGCCTGCCGACATTCATCAGCAGGCGTCATATTTTCATATTCTCAATCAAACAGCCGTAATCTTACAGCCCAAGTTCTTTCTTCATCCTCTCCAGCTCGTCATCCACATCAGCGCTTCCGTCGTTTTTATACTTATTAAGCAAGGAATCTGCCGTGTTATCATCGGCCGTCTTGTTCAGCTCTGTCATCGCCGCAGCCTCATCAAGCATCTTGTCAGCCTTTGCCTCATATCGCTCAAAAGCATCAATGCTTGCTGCAGCCTTGTCTCCACCGGAAAGAACCTGGTTCATATGTTTCTGTGCCTTCGCAGTTGCCATTTTCGCCTTGATTGAATCACGTTTTGATTCAAGGTTTTCAATATCCCTTACCAACTTATCGTGCATTGCCTGCATGTTATCGGCATTCGCAGCTGTCATATCATAAGTTTTCTGCAAGGCAGCCAGTTTTTCTTCTTCCTTCTTCTTTGCTTCCAGAAGTGTTCTTGCATCGCCTTCATTCCCTGCACGCAGGGCACTTTCTGCCGCCGCTTTGTAATCAGCAATCTGTTTTTCGCATTCTGTTACTTTTCTTTTTGCATTTTTCTCATCAGCCATCACCGCCGCTGTCTCTTTCTTAACCTCTGCCAGGTCTTTTCTAAGGTTCAAAAGCGTCTGGTCAATCATTTTTGCTGGGTCTTCTGCCTTATCCAGCAGCGCGTTCACATTTGCACTCATGATATCCTTAAATCTTGTTAAAATTCCCATATTTTTCAGTCTCCTTTTTTATATTTTTTGAGTAAATCATCCGCTTCGGAATCTCCGTTAAGCGGTGTGTTTAATATTTTTTCAGTTTCTTTTGCTTCTTCAGCTTTATGTTTTCTTCTAATAACCATCACGACGATGATACCGGCAAAAACAATGATAACGCCAATAACTTTTACTGCATTATTGCCGACATCGGCAGCCGTTGTGGATTTTATCATAATGCGGTCAGCTGTTTTTGTAAAAATGGTTGTGAACATGTCATCAGTTGACATATCAGAATACCAGTATTTGTCAACATATGCCCAGAAAATCTCAATAGCTTCAGAATCCATTACAGAGGAAACTTGCTTTCCGTTGACGTATGCCATATATCCGACATCATTGTCCGTATCTGGTTCAGCGAAATACATATACAAAAATGTACTTTCATTTTTAATATGCTCATCATACCACTTCTTGGCATACTCTTCTTTTGCTGTATCCGTAAGCAGAGTGCTGTCGTATGCATTTAAGACTATGTATGGCTGTACACCAGTTTTGTCGTAAAACTTCTTTATTGATTTTTCTGTTTTGGTGACGTTGTCAAACCAGCCGATATTATCGGCAATACAATTATTATCATATCCTACACCAGATTCCAGTCGTTCTCTATTCTGTGTACTTTTTGGTACGCTTTTCGTTGAAGACGAATTGGACGACGGAAAGCCGCCAAATGCAGCCACAAGAACAACAACAAATATAATAAGTGATATAACGGCATTAAAGCTTCCCCCATGACTGACAATAACGGTGCTTCGTCTTGGCGGCCGTGGATAAAATCCACCACCGTAGAACCCTCCTCCACGTGATGGCCCACCAAAGCTTCCGCTACTATAACTGCTTCGGCTGCTTCCTCCGCCACCGGCCCGTCTTCCACTGCTTCCGCTGCTTACATGATGGCCGCCGCTTGACCGACTGGATGAATGCCCGCCGCCCGAATGGCCGCCACCGCCACCTCCGGCTCCTGCTCTTCCCATAGTTTTTTACCTCCTTTTTTAAGAATTTTTTTTGTATAGTTAATATGCAGAATTTTTAAGAAAACAGAGCATTTTTTGGATATTTACAATATTCCGGATTTTTACAGCATGCAAAAAAAATCTCCGCTAATCAACGCGAAGATTTTTTGTACTTATTTTTCAATATTTTCAGCCTTACCGCATTCAGTACAACGAGCAAATCGTCCTGTGTTAAGCCTTTTTCCTGCATCAGTCCAGCCAACTTTTCAACGGCATCGAAATTGCTGTAATCATCTATCAAAGACGAATCTATCGGCAGCACCAGTTCTCTCCTATCAGAATTAGACGAAGTCTCAGGATATCTGACAATTACATCAGACGAATCGTGAGTGCTGTCATTTGCAAGCTCAAGAATTTCTGCTGCATAATCGTCATCGTAAAAATATTTAACTATCATATCAACTATATCGGAATCGTTAATATTTGTAACGAATGGATAGTATATCCTTTCTTCTTCCAAGTCGTTTCCAAGCTGGCGGTAATGTTTCAAGAAAAACTGGTGACAATCTTTTTCCTGCTCGTCAGTATCCACGATTCCCGGTTTGATATAAGCACCAGCCGGCCCAAGTTTGTCGACGACCTCGCAAATATAGTCAGTGACAGTCAGTGGAAGGCTGACAAAATGCTCTACGGTTATTCTAAGGTTTTTTAAGTCTATTGTTTTCAATATTTACAATATGCCGGATTTTTCAGCTCCAAAAAAGACAGCCGGGAAACCCCGGCTGTCATATTTCAATATCACATATTTTTTTTCAATCAGTCAGCATATACAATTCTCCGTCCACGCATTCATATTCAATACCCGCGCATGAAAACAGAATGTAATTGTAATCTGTAGATTCGTACAAAGGCTTTCTTTTATAGAATTCGCCTTTTGCATTTCTTATCTTACCGTGCCGATTGATTTCCTGTTTTGGATACTCTGTCATAATCAAAACCATGTCAGGATTAAAGCCAAAAGAATCAGCAACAAATTTCTTTGCTGCGTCAATATCCATTTTAGGGATGTTACCTACAAGCTTATCATACTCTTCCTGGCTGTACAGCTTCTCATTTTCATAAGGTTTCCACTCCAGTTCTTTATCATACAAGAGCTGTAAGTCTTTCATACCTCTTTCCAGCATCCTGATTCTGTACTCCAAAGCTTCTTTCTCTTCTTTGGCTTTCTTTGTCATTTCATTAAGCTTTATCACAGTCGCCTTATCAGTCTCCATCTGGATACATTCAGCCAAGTCTTCGTCATTATTTTTGTACATTTCACAAAACTTGTCTTTATCTACATCCATCTCGAGATATTTGCTTTCAATAATCTCATACATGTCAGCAGGAGGATAGAATCCTGTTCTGTCAGAAAATTCTCGTTCTAACATTTTTGTCACCGTTTTTAACCTTTCTTTTCAGATGTTGTCACTATTTCTTCCTGTATCCTGTCAGCACGACGCATAAGATAATTGGTTATGCCGCCGTAGAATTTTTCTACGTTAAAACATTTAATCGCAATTACCTCGCCTGTTTTAGAGCTTGTCTCTATCTGCAGGTCTTTTTCATATTTTGGAGGATACGCAAAACAATAACTTAATTTTTCAGCCTTAGCGGCTATTTTAAGAAGCATATATTCTTTTGCTTCATCAATAGAACATGTGATTTCAGTCATCTCTATCTCACAACCGCGCGAAGAAGCAAAAATCCATTTGTAGTTTTCCATATTTGCTCCTTTCAGACAATGGAGGATTTAACTCCAAAGTCATCAATGATATCCATTACAATGTCAGCATCAGAATCATCAACCATCATACGGCCAGCATCATCGTAATCGAAATCAATATCATAGGCTTCAAGCTCAGACTCAATGTCCTCATAATTTTCAGCGTCATCAGTATCAATAAAGATTCTTGTCATAATGCATTCTCCTTTCAAATATGTTTCAGTGCATCTTACGGTTCACTGTAGTTCTCGTGTTCAAGCTCGTGTGCGATGTAATCAATGCGGTATGTATCAAAAACATTGCAGGCGGTGAATCCGATGTCAACAGCAAACGGAGCATCATGTTTTACAACCTGCAGCTGGTCGATATCATCGGTACCATGCTTAAAAGCAGCTGCATCTTTCCTTGCGTCTCTTTTTGCCAAATCAACCAAAATCTGTTTAATCTCGCTTACTTTGCAGTAAGTTTTCAAGATTTTGATTCCACTTTCAGCAGAATTTGAAGCAGCAATAATCCAGTCATATCTGGGCCCTTCTCTCATTGATTTCTCCTTTCTCAGACTTCACGCATCTGCATAGAATCAAGGCGCTGCGCCGTATAGTCAATATGATAATCAGAAAATACATTGTACGCGTTCAGCACTGTCACATCATTCGTTTTACTGTCAGCGGTTTCTTCAATATCTGAGATGTCCTCAGTACCGTAATTAAAACTCTCTTCATCATTGCTTTTATCTTCCAGGGCGAGCTCTATAAGAGCCCGCTTAATCTGGTCAACACTTCCAATCGTATAAAGCATTCTGACGCCGTCAGCTTCCGTATTCCCGATTGCAATAATCCACTTCGTCAGCATTATTTTTCTCCTTTCTTTTCCTCTTCCTTCGGTTTAACCAAAACGGAATCTGATTTATAAGGAACTGTACCTGCCGGCACTACAAGTGAAGCGCGGTCAGTATGTACGTGCTGGTCATCAAAGAAAATCTGCGGCTTAAACTCTTTTAAGACATAAGTTTTATCAAGTCCTCCAAGGAAGAACGCCTGATTTACTTTAATTCCCCATGCTCTCAGTGTCTTGATTGTTCTCGCATGAGCCGGTGCGCTTCTGGCAGTAACAAGGGCAGTAACGATTTTTGTTTCGTTATTTTTCCCCTCTTTTTCCTGCTTTGTCTGGATTTTCGCAAGGGCGCGTAAGAACTTCGCCATCGGGCCTTCCTTCATCGGGATATTAGCTTTTTCGCTTTCATTCTTACCAAACGCCTCAAGACCTTCAGCTTTAAAGATAGCTTCTGACTCATCGCCAAAAAGTACAGCGTCACCATCAAAGGCAACACGAAGCTCTGTCGTTTCAGTCATGTACTTCGCTGCAGATGTAATCATCGTTGCAGCCGGGATGCCGTTGTCAATAGCGGCCTTTGCTGAGTCATCGTTTGCGGTTAAAAACAGGTCAATATCCAATGATTTCAGATAATTGATAATGCTTTCACCGCCGGTAAAGAATCCCCTGCAGATATTAAGATTGTGAGCCTGAATTGAGTTAAACACTCGGAGACTCATATCTGCGGTATTTCTTGAGACAACGATGACCTCAACATCATCTTCGCCAAGTTCAAGCAGGGCTTTCACGACCGGAAAAGCGGCACCGGGCTGAAGAATATCTTTTTCATGTTTTATCTGATATTTTTCATATGCTTCCTTACCTTTTGTTGTGAAGATGTCATCTTCCTTTTCCAGCTGAAACAGCGCACGGCTTGAAACTGCTACCTTTAATTTTCCATCAATTGTATATGCCATATTGTTATTCCCCTTTCTTTGTGTGCATATTTTTTCTACAAAATCAATATGCAGGAAAATACGGCATACAAAATTTTATCTTTTTCCAATTCTGACAGCCTCTATTTCCATCTGTCTTGCAGCCACACATCCGTCTTCCTGTATCCTCACCTTTTCCCAGTATTTTTCAGCTTTTTCTTTCTGTATTGCTTTTTGCCTTGCTGCTATTATTTTTTTTGCTGTTTTCTTACTTATCAGAATATTTTTTTGCATTTTTTTACCTCCTTTTTCTGCATACAATATGCCAGATTTTCGGCTTTGCAATTGCGGCAGAAACAAGAACCCCAGCGTCCAAGGCCGCTGGGGTGTGTATACTTTTGGTTATTTTCATTACACTGCTTTCTTATGGCAATCTGCCGGCATCGCCTGTATCCATATAGTTTCCAGCTTGTACATCAGGATTGATGCTGCCATATGTACAAGCATACCACAGCCAAACATACCGATAATAAACATCATGTTCTCGGCAAACATACCGTGCTTAAACGCAAGATATATGATGCCGTAATATCCCACATTAACAATCAGGGAGTTTATAGCATTGTATATTGTCCTTCCATGGGACACAAACCAGCCATCAATGACCGCAGAAATCATATATGTGATGTAGAACGGAACAAGCGGAAGCACAATCTTCATTATGACATCCCCATCGCTTGCCATCGGGCCACTGATGAAAGATTTCCATCTTGGCATTGTAATCAGCCATACTGCGAAAATCATGATGAGATACCGCCAGCAGTTCTTCATCGTAAGGCGGATTTTGTCGTTTTTCTTGATGACCTCCACAAGGCAGGTGACCGGCACCAGGAGCCAGCCCCAGATAAAGTTATTTGCCACCCAGTAGTTTCCAGACTCAGACACCGCATTGACCATCTTGCAGACCATCACGGCGTAAATGAAATTGTCCAGAAAAATCTGAATACCGGCAAATGCTCCAATCTTGCACCAGTCCTTCAGAAATGTTTTTCCCGGCATCGCAAATTTCAGATATCCTTTGCCATATGCAGACAATACGGCAATCAGCCCAATTACTGCGTTAACTGCAATTTCTGCATACGCCGCTCCGACATCCTTGAAGCTGGAAATGAAAATCCAGTCAGCCACAACCTGCAGACATAACCTGCTTACAAGCAGCCTCCTCACCAGCTTGTCGTCATCATTAAGCGTAAATATCATTACCATGAACGTTCCGACAAACCCGGCAAGCATTGACAATGCCTGCATGAACAGGTATTGTATTGCATTTTCTGCATTCATGAATTTAGCGATACTTCCAATTTTCAGCATTACAACAATCGTAAACACCGTATACACCGCAAATGACACCAAAAATGCTGCACAATTCTTATCCGGTGCTGCCTTTTCCTTATCAGGTTTCAGCAGAAAATATAACGGAACCGTCAGCGCTGTCACCAGAACCTCATCAATCAGGTCAAACCATTCTATCTGCCCCATTATGTTTATATCGACGCCGCTGACCGCCACAATCTGCATTCTTATCAGCAAATATACCGACGGCAGCAGGGCATACAATATCAGCGACCCGTACAATTTGAAATCTTTTTTTGTCATTTTCTTAATCCTCCGTCTTCTTTTTATACAATATGCCGCATTTGTTTTCTTTTTATATTTTTTTGCGGATTTTTTTCTTCTACCATATTCCAAATCCGGCATATTAAATCTGAAACAATTAAAAACAATAAAGAAAGGAAGTAAATAGAATTATGGATGGAGTTAGATTTAAAACCCGCCGTATCAACATATGGAATTCGGCAACTATTGATATTGAGGTAGATGACGGCGTAAAAGTTGTTGATTTCAGTAAAGCTGAAAATACCGTTGAGTTAAGAAGTGTAAAAAAACAGTTTCCGAGCGTTGAAACTCTTATCATAGGAAAGTCAACATCAATTTTGGAAATTTCAAATTTTATGTTTCCAAACGTGAAAGAAGTCATCTCCGAAGACAATCAAAATTTCAAATCTGGAAATGTGCTAATTAAACATGACTATAGCGGGTTTAAGCTTTTAAATACCTTTTGTAAACAGGCAGATGAGGTCATAGACCTGCAAGATGTCATCTCTATTAGCAATTATGCTTTTGAAGGATGTTTGTCAAAAAATATTATCAACATCAAGCTTCAATATACAGAGCAGTATGCCTTTCATGGATATCCGTATATGGCATCTGTTGAATATGTCAATGGAGCGTATTGTGTCGGGAACATCTGCTTAAGCATTGACGAAGACGCTGATGTTGTCGAAATCCCAAAGAACGTTGCAAGCGTTGTCATCAGCGAAGATTTTAGCGGCAGCACAAAAATTAAGTGTAATAAGCTTATTATAAATAACGCAAAAACGCTTGAATCATGTTCATATGTCACTGGTTTGTCCTGTGATACTATCTGTATAGCTTATGGTGGATACATAGACACAAACCGTCTTAACATTATGGAGTCCAAATGCTTTGAAGTTGTAGGCAACAACAGATATACAACCCGCGATGGATTTTTATATGACTATTCAGGGAAAATGTTGCTTCTGTGTCCAAAATTACGAGGAGGCAAAATTACTATCCCAGACAAGACAAGATATATTGCTAAAATAGCATTCCGCAATAATCTTAATATAACAGAGCTTATCCTCCCTGACAGTCTTACGTTCATAGGGGAACAGGCCTTTTCGGGATGTAAAGCATTATCTTCTATTGATTTTGGTAAAGGTTTATCCCAAATTGGAGATAGCGCACGAAATAAGTTTGTATTTTCTGATTGTCATGAATTAAAGAAGCTTCATATTCCTTCAAATATTAAGTCTATTGGCTCTAGTGCTTTTTCAAACTGCAGTTCATTACAGGAGATAATATTTGATGAAGGGGTTGAGATGATTGACGAATCTGCATTTTCATGGTGTGAATCCGCCAAAACTATTGCTTTTCCTGAATCATTGCGCTACATGTATCAAAACGCATTCTCAAAGGCAAATAAAATCATAACTAAAGATTATCTTCCTGATGGTTTATTTAATGCTGCTTTTGTGGCTGATACACCATCGGAAAATAATATGTATGACATTGTAGAGATTACTGACGGTAAATATAAGTTATTTTTACCAAGATACCTTGGCCGAAATGCTATTGACGATTATGCACATGATTTTTATCTTGCTAGGTTTTCTGATATTGCATCAAAGGACAGTTACGAAAACAAAATCTTAAACTATATTTCATTAGTGCCATTGAAACAGAATTTATCAATCCTGTTGTATGAATATAATCACGATAAGGCTTTGGGGACATACCTCAGGAGAGCGGCTTCAAGTATTATACAGCGTTTCGTAAATAACGACGATGACGAAAGGCTTGTTGGCTTTTTACGGCTTGGTCTTGCATCAGCAAATACCCTTGACAAATTTCAGAAGAACATGAATTACGAAAAAATGCCATTGTCATCCGCTTATATACTGAACGAAATCAACAAAACAAGCAGCAAAAAATCAAATACATTCAGAATTTAAGAATAGCAGCTTCGGCTGCTATTTTTTTTGGATTTCAAAATCAATCATACTATATCTGAAACACAAAACAAGAAAGGAAGAGAAAAATGAGTAAAAAAGTGAAGTTTAAAGTAGAAAAACGTTCATATCCAAGAAGCAGTGCAATCGTTGATATTGACGTTGACGATGGAGTCCAGGAAGTTACGTTTGGCGGGGACACCAGCCTTGACGTAGACCTGTATGATGTTAAAAAGCAATTTCCAGATGTGAAAAAGCTTATCATCAAGAATAATATTGCATCAATCTCAATATCAAACTTTATGTTTCCGAATGTGGAGGACGTAGTCTCTTACAACCGCAATTATCAATCTGGCAAAGGCAGACTTGTTTATTGTGGAGCCGGACACTGCAAGTTACGCAACGTGTTTATCAAAAATGAAGGCGACAAGATTGATTTAAGTGATATTCTACGAATAGGGGATAATGCGCTTGAGGGATGCATGTCAACGTCATTCATATCTGCAAGAAATTTCAGGTATATAGATGAGAACGCATTTGCAAACTACCCTCCCGCTTCATTTGGCCCGTTTACCAATGGGGTTTTGGTCTGCGGTAACGTTATCGCCGGAGTTGATACAAAAGCAAAAGAGATTGTGATTCCGCCTAGAGTTTCAATGTCAGGTATTAAGTCACAGGATGGTGTTACATTTGAAAAAATAACCGTCACCAGCGACAAAAATATGGGTGCGATTTATAATTTAAGCACAGAAGTATTATATGTAGATTTTGATACTATGATGACTTTTACAAACTGGAGGAATATGGACATTAAAAAAGTAGAGGTTTCTGCCTCTAATGTATTTTATACATCAAAAGATGGTATTTTGTATGACAAAACAGGAACTATCCTGGTTAAATGTCCTGTAAATTACTATAAGGATGAGGTGGTAATTCCAGAAGGTGTAAAAAAGATTGCTGAAGCTGCCTTCATATCATGCCATATCAAATCTGTTAAATTCCCAGATTCACTGGATTTAATTGAAGACCGTGCATTTTTTTGCTGTGATGAACTTGAGAGTATTGATTTCGGAAATTCTATTTTTTCAATCGGTGGGATGTACAGCGAATCCGCGTTTTCGTACTGCAAATCATTGAAGCAGATAACGCTTCCGCATCAGATTAAAGACATTGGGGAACGTGCATTTTTTGGATGCAATAGCTTGTCTTCTGTTACGCTTAATGAAGGGCTGTTATTCATTGGAGAATCAGCATTTTCAAATAATAAAGCTCTTACAGAGATAAACATCCCGGCAACAGTACAAAAACTTGCCGACAAATGCCTTGATAGAGTAAAAAGGATACATGTCAACGGTTATCTGCCAAAAGATTTCTTTAAGTCATGCATACTGAACTCAGAAGATAATTATTCGGCTGATAATATATATGATATTGTGGAAATTACAGATGGAACATACAAACTATTCATCCCACGTTATATAGCAGCACGGGATATCGCAAAAATGGATGATACATTTTATATGCGTAAATTCTCTGACATCGTATCAGACAACAAGTTTGTGGAATCTATGCTTGACATGGCAGAATATACAGAAACCAAACAGAATCTGGCCATTGCCATTTACAAGTACAACAACAGCTCTTCCATCAAAACTTATCTTAGAAGGACTGCGGTAAACCTGACAAACCGATTGCTTGATTCCAAAAAGGAAAACGAGCTGGTTGACTTTTTGAAATTGAACATTATGTCATTACCTTCAATGAAAAAACTTCTTGCAGACGACAGAATTCATCAATTCACATTAGCGGAGGCTTATTTACTAAATGCAATCAGCCAGTCTGACGGCTCATCTAAAACTTTTAAACTCTAAACTAAAATGAGCAGGCGATAACCGCCTGCTCATTTTTTTTCAGCTTTCAACAAATTTATAAATTTCTTCAAACACACGCTCGCATCCGACATCATGCAGAATATCATGGGTGCCCGGGAAAGACATAATCTCCGTATTTGGATTCCATTTCTTATATTTTCTGCATACTTTTTGTATTCCTTTCCCAAATCCCGAAACCGGGTCATTCTCACCATACATAAACATTGTCGGAATAGTATTGTTTGGCATTTTTAAATGAATACTCGCAAGCTCCATTCCTTTCAGAAACTCACAGAAAAATCCTGGTGTTACACTTGTTTTTACAAGCCTGTCTTCTTCATATTCCCTGCGTTTTTCATCATCAGTCAGCAGCCAATAGTTTTCCGGCTTTCCAGGAAATTTTTTGGCATAACTGCCAAACAGAAGTTCCCCAATGTCATCAGAGATGTAAGCCATCTTTCCGGCATATTTTTTACTGATTTTTTTCTGCATCAGTTTCATCAGCATTTCCGGCTGGTCTCCCGTTCCAATCAGGATTTCCTTTTTATACGGAAACAGGCTGCCCATTGTTCTTACAGCATAAGAGCCAAGTGAAAAGCCAAGAATATACACCGGGAGGCCAGGATATTTTTCATGAACATATTCTCTCGCTTTTTCCGCATCATCGTAAACATTTCTCCAGTCAGTAAAGTACAAACCCAATGATTTTTGAGTGTTGCTTCTTCCATGGCTTATAATGTCATTGCCAAAGACAACGTATCCACGAGATGTAAAGTATTCAGCAAAGGATTTATACCTCCATACATATTCTGTCATTCCATGGCATATCTGTATCATTCCTTTCAGATTGCTTTTGTCCTCTGGTGCGTAAATCTCAAGATGCATAACTGCATCTTTATCGCTTGAAGTAATTGCTATACAAGTTCTTTCCATTTTTGCATATCTCCTATCTTAATTTTTCTTACAATATGCTGTATTTTTCTCAAAACGGAAATTGTTAGCAAATACTTACTGCAATGTTACTACTTTTCCCATAAACAACACCTCGTCATTTGTGGAATCATAGATTAAAAACGCAAATGGCCTTGTCAGGTCTACATTCTTCACAATCGGGTCAGGTGATACAAGCGAGCATGTTTCCATAGAGATTGAAGTCACTGCTGCCGCTTTTGTACCGTTCTCGTCCAGCTCCAGCTTCGTTTTCTGTAACACAGAACTAACCTTCAGTTTTTCATCTGAGATACCGGAAAAGTCTGCTTTATTCGAGAAAATATTTTTAAGTCCCATGTTACTTAAAATATCGCTTAATTCAGCCGTTGTTTCAAAATTCAGCTTTGGCATTTTGCAGTATACTTCATCATACTCCGGCTCTGATTTTAACAAGTCTTTAATATCAAGGCTGTCAAGTGTGAAATCATCTTCATTCTTTGGCAGGATGCCAATAAATTTCAGACCGTTAGCATAGCTTTTTCCAAATGCTGTTGCTGCATCATTTTCGTAATAAACATCGCCTTTGCTTTCCATATATTTTGTTTTTTCTTTTGCCCCGAATTTTTCTTCTTTGTCTGATAACTCCCACGGAGAAGACCATCCAGACTCAAAATATAAAGAGTTTGTCAGGAATAATTTACTGTCCTGATTAATCGCTTCTGGCTTTACGATTTCTGGAATAAGTCCTTCAGTGCTTTCACTACACCATTTATTGATTATGTTGCATGTCTTCTTCTTGTCTGAAAAATCAAGAACCTGTGCTTCTGCGTTGAAATTATCAGATACATTTTTCTTAAAGGCATCTTTAAGTGTCAGGCCTTTGTTAAGCCATAACGCATCAGCAATCTTTAACTTTGAAGAATAGCCGTAGGTTTGTTCTTTATCGTCCGGGTTGAAATATTTAGCTGCCTTCATGTAGTATTTCGCATATTCCGTAAAGTTATCTGTTCCAAGATAGTCAGATAAAACTTTTTTCGTGTCACCTTTTGCACCTTCGGCAATCATGCCAAGAGCAAAATTAAGGCTTGTCGGACTGAACATCACGTTTGATGTCTCATCTCCTTTCGCCACCTCATCAGTAAGGTTGACTGAATTTTGGAAATTCGCAGCCTTATCTACCTTCGGAGCTTCTTCTTCTGCTTCGTCGTCTGATGTGCAACTTACATCTTCAATATCCGGCATACTTGCATATGTTGTAATCAACGGAACCGTGGCAAGTGACGCCACAAGGATTCCGGCTAATATTTTTTTATTAATCATAGATAATCCTCCTGTTTTCAGTATATCATTTTTTAGTTTCATATATGTAATATGAAGAATGCTGAACTTTTTTAACGTTTTTTTTGCATATTATTTTTGAGATTTTAGATTTTAAGAAATAATACTGGAGGTAAAAAAAATGGAATACGCATATTACGCGAAGCTAATCAAAGACGGATTCCATACGCAGTGTACTTTAGATTTGGAATCCGGAACAGTTAAGATACAGGATGTGCCGTTCGAATTCAGGAATACTGAGGCATATGAGACTGCACATTTGTATGCAAGAACAATCAAGGATGAAAAAGAACGGCATGACGCATACTGGCAGATACAAAAACAGCTGGAATCAGATATTGTACAATGCGAGGCCGAGCACCAGTGGAGGAATGGTGGAAAACATAGGCGTCAGGCGATAATGCCTCGCGATACATCATGCTTCGTTTTGGAAGAAAGAACGGATGCTTTAATGGCAACATACGATTTTTTGTTCATGTTTTCTACAGACAAATTTTTGTAATACAATAAGAATCCCCGCAGAAAAATCTTCTGTGGGGGATTTGTTTTGTTTCGCTTTTAGTCAATCTCCATATCCATATCATATTCATCAAAATCAAATCCGGACGCCGATGGGCCGCCAAATCCGTCCTCACTATCAAGACCTCTGAACCCGTCATCATCTCTTCCTCCGAATCCATGGTCTAGGTTATCAGCTCTGTTCTGATTGATATACTGCTGCCGAAGCATGAAATCATTTCCAATATCTTCTTCATCCAGCCAGTTATCAAGGTCTTCACTTTCGTCGTAGTCAAAATCATCGTCAAGGATTTCATCGTCTCTATCCAAATCATCAAACTCATCGCCAATTTTATACTCCTCTTCCTCCAGGTCAGGCTCTTTATCATCGTGAATTAACTCATTCTTGTCTAAGTCATCCATCTCACTTCCGATTTTGTAGTCATCACCAATATCATAATCATCTTTATCTTTTTCAATAGAGTCTTCCCTGTCAAGAATCTTGCTATCTTTTTCATGTTCTTTTCTCTTTCTTTCAGCTTCCCTCTGTCTCTGCTCTTCCATCTCCTGAGACATAGACCTGCTGCTTCTTTCAGGCGCTGTTTTAATTTCTTTAAATCCTTCGTTTATATCGACCTTATGCATCTGGCCAAGTTCAAAATGTTTCATTGTTTTTCCCTCCTGAATTTCTATATATTTTTGCTTTTTTGTAAAAATCAGGCAGCCGCTTTGCCGGCTGCCTTTTACAATATGAGAAATATACAATAATATGAAATGCCGGATTGCGTATCTGCTCTTTCTTGCTCTTTTTGAGGCTGATTTTGTAAGTTCTTTTTTTTGTTTTCAGCTCACGCATTTCATGCACGCAAAAACCCCGAAAATTTCTTTTCGGGGCTATACATATCAGGAAGCGAATTCTTCTTTTTCATCGCCATACATTTCTCCTGCTACCTGTAAGCATTCGTTAAGAAACAGGTTCTCAACATCTTCAGCCGCAGTGCTGACGGCGATAGTGACGCCTGAAATATAAAGTTCTTCTTTGGCTCTGGTGCAGGCAACAAACAAAAGTCTGTTCTTCTCCGGAATATCTTCCGGTTTCAAATCCCTACCGTGCAGCTTTGTAACAGAGCAGAACACGACTGGCCATTCTTTACCTTTTGAAGAGTGCATTGTGGAAAGTACAACTCCATTGTATGCCTTTTCTTTCCTTGCGGTCTGCTTCTGGCCGAACCGGTCAAAATCAATAATATATTCGCATACCTCCGGAAGGTTTTCTTTTCTTACTGCTTCCTCTTTCGCGGTATTAATGTCCTCAAGAAAGCTCTGGTAAATTTCATCATTTCCATCAGGGTCAAGAGCCATGAATTTTTCAAACAGCGCTGACACATCAGAAATTTCCTTCACTTCATTTTGAAGTTCCAGCATACTTTTCCTGATTTCATCTTCTGTCATTGTCATTGCCTTGCCTTTATCTCTGGCATTGATATACATGGTACCGTTAAGCTCGCTGCTGCTCAGCATGAACTTCACAAGTCCAATGGCGCCAAGAACACGTGGATTTTCCAGAATCGGCTCCGGGTTGATACTAACAGACTCAATGCCGCGTTTCTGCAGTAAATCTGCATATTCTACCAGCTCAGCATTTGTCGGGGCAAGAATTGCAATTTCATTTGCACTTCTGCCATCTTCTTTTATCAAAGCCTCAACATTCCTTATGATGTATTCCTGTTCTTCGTCTTTCGTACGGCATTTTTCAACCTCTACATGTTTTCCAAATCCATTTGTAGATACAGGCTTTTTGTCAATTCTGTCTTCGTTAAACGAAATCAGCTTTGCTGCAAAATCAACGATATTGACTGTTGAACGTCTGTTTTCCATCAGCCGAACATCAGTACCGTTCTTATCGCCAATCATAGCAAAGAAATCTTTGATAAGCTCAACGTTTGCTTCACGGAATCCATATATACTCTGGTCATCATCACCAACGATAAACAATGATTTAATGCATTTCGCCTTTCTCATTTCATTGATGATTTTAAACTGTATGTTTGATGTGTCCTGATACTCGTCAACGGAGATGTGCTCAATTCCAACCTCGTCAAACAAGTCTGGTTTCAGTCTCAGCAGTCTAAGAACGCCAAGCTCCTGGTCACTATGTTCAATCAGGCATGCTTCACTTTTGTACTTATCATACTGCATATACATGCGATATATAGCTTCAACCGTTTCATTTTCAAGACGTGTCTTTTCCTGAAAGTCTTCCTGTGAAATTCCGTCCATGATATCGGAAAAATATCCCTTCATCAATTCAAGGATTCCTTTAGCACGGAACATATCAAGGTAAAAGTTTTTATACTTGTCTGCCAGCTCTTCAATAGTGCTGTTCTTGGACAGGATTTCCTCAATGATTTTTGTCCGCTGGATTTCATTAATAAGTACTGGCGGTTTTTTGTATCCAAGCAGATTATAATACTGCTTCAGCAGCGAATCACCGAATGAGTGGATAGTAGATATTGTGATTTTGTCAAAATCTACATCAATCCCTGCGATACTACAGAAACCTTTGATTCTATCACGCATCTCTCCGGCTCCGGCATTTGTGAATGTAAAGCATCCAATCTTTTCAGGGCTTACTCCTGCTTTAAGAAGATTCATAATCCTGTATGCCATCGCAGTTGTTTTGCCGCTTCCGGCAGTTGCGATAACACGGATATTGCCCTCCAAAGCATTTGCTGCCTTTTCCTGGTCAGGGCTTAAAATAGGCAGAGCTTTTGGCTTCGGTCTTTCCTCTTCTGTAAGCGGTACTGATGCGTCATGGTACCCGCAGAGCATTCTTGAAGAACAATTCTTGCATTCCCCGGAAAGGGCTGAATTGCCTTCCAGAAATTCTCTGAGCTTTGGTGCATATATGTCATCAATCGCCTTCATCGTATCTTCTGAATAGATAACAGACAGTGAGATGACATTGCCGCCTTTTCCATCAAAGAAGTTATCGCTGTAATGCTTATCGTCTTCCCTGTCTTTTTTAAGGTAGTAATAGCTTGCACGCAGCAGGATTGGCTGGCCACCAGCACATTTATGCGTGTCAACCCATTTCTGCATCTCTTTTATCATGACGTACAGTTCAAGTCTTGTCCCAATTCCAACGTCAAGTATCTTTGATGTCTCTTTGACAGACGGCTTATTTGGAAAAATCCTTACAGCCTCAGCGAGGTAAACCTCTTCTTCATCGTAAACCCATTTTCTGCCTTCTTTATGCTTATTGGTTTTTACGATATGCGGGCCAAGGAATGCGAAATCCATCTGGCATTCAAAATTGGCTCCACAGAGATTGATAATCGGATGACCAATGACAATCGGTCTTCTGGTCTCATTATTCAGATACCTTTCAATATCCCTCAAATCATCTTTCGCCTGCATCTGCTTTGTCGCTTCCGTAGGCATCTCAAGGAATTCGTAAAAAGTATCAATCAGCGCCTGAGTGCTGAATCTGACAGAACCAGTCAGCTTACCAACAATCACATCGTTGATGAACCGGCGCCGTGCAAATTGTGACTCATCGTATGGAATTTTAACATCATCCGCTTTGCATCCAATCGCATCTTTCGCCATAGCCTTAATCATATCAGCATCATTTCCGAAATTCATAATTCCTGAAATAACGATACCGGTAACATCAGGCATACCTTCCTTATCAATCCTTGGAATTTTATTTACTAATTCCTCTCTTTTTCCGCAGCGGTATACACCATGCAGCTTTCCTGATTCGTAAATTTTTTTTGCTTCCATTTTTGAAGTCTCCTTTCTTTATTTGTTTTACAAAATCAATATGACGGATTTTTGCCGCGGCGAAATCAGGCAGGCAGGCACTTACACATGTTCTGCGGCGGGCGGGTAATCGTCTTGCCGCTTTCATATGTAAAGCAGGAAACATCAAGCGGAGTATCGTATTTCTGAACATTTTCAAGCTTCAGCACGTAGTTGTAATAATGCTTCGGGTCTCCAGTCCATCCGATAAGCTTACGGTAAGCCGTAAAATCGCTGTCATTATACCACCACCCGACAGGTGGCTTTTCTTTCTGCCTGCACCAGGTGATATACATCTGCTGCATTTTTTCAACTGAAAGGCCGTCAAGCTGCGGTAAACCTGAGGGCAGATATTCGGCATGCAGTGTCACAAACACTTCTTTCACATCTGCCTGACCCACAACCTTTCCGGCTCCCCCGTCCTTCTTTGTCTCGTAGAAATATAAAGTATGGCTTCCGCCTTCCAGCAGCTCGTTTACAACCTTTCTGCGAAACTCTTCTGTTTTCATTCCGGAAAAGATTGTCTTTGTATATTCCGGATATATACTGAGAAGTATTTTTGCCATTATTTTTCATCCTTTCTTTTTTTTGTTGTTTATGTATGCCGGCGAAATCGGCTTAAACCAACCGGCATGAAGTTAATGTAAAACTTACGACCGATATCGCCCTCCGCTTTGCCGGTAATCTCCCTCCATGTATTTTTTCGTACAAGCTGCACAGCCTTCCGTCAGCCAATAACCTTCCTTCCGGCTTGACCGGCCAGCGCTCTTCCGTCAGCTTTCTTTACAGGGCACAACACTTTCAGGTTACCAACATCTTCCGTTCCGGCATCAGCCGGCCAGCAATCTCCCGCCGCCCCATCTTTCTTTGCAGAGCAAACCTCAGCCTTTCGCTTGCGATAACTTTTCATCAAGGCGCCTTCGGAGCCGACCTCAATCTTACGGCTTCCAACCTTTCGCTTTCTTTTTTCTATTTCTTTCTATTTTTTGTTCTTTATTTTTTTTGCTTTTTCTTCCCCATTTTCTACCTACTACTTCTTCATCCAATATGCCGAATTTTTATTGTTTTCGTATTTTTTTGCGGATTTCCACAAAAAAACAGCATCCATTACTGGATGCTGTAAGATTTCTTGTGCAGTTTTTTTGGCGTTTTTATACAAAAGATTTTATGCATATTAATATTGAAATAACTAACACACAACAAAGAAAGGAATGACAAAAATGAAAACAAAATACAGTTTAATAGGTGAATGGGTAAAAAGAAATGGTGTATCATTTTTAGTAAGCGACGGTGTTTGCATGGATATCAAAGTAGAACCAAATACAGAAGAGGTAAATTTTGGCGATTTATATGGCATACGTTTAAATTTTGACTGCGGTGAAAAATCATTTCCAAGTGTTAAACGTTTAAGGTTTGGTGAAAATAATGAATTATATATTAAATTTCCAAACGCATTGTTTCCAAACGTAAGGGAAATCGTATCTGCGAATCCGAAGTATCCTTCTGGAACAATGTTGATAAAGAAATTGAATGACACAGAAAATCTTTTGCTTAATGCCTTCTGCTTGAAAGAAGACGAACCACTGGATTTAAGAGATGTAACAAATATTGATGAAGATGCCTTAATTGGTTGCAAATCAAATCAGGTTATCCATACAGAAAGTGTTGTATGGGTTCTAGCGGAAGTTTTTAAGAAATCTGACTTAGCATGTATGAAAGAGCCTTTTATAGATGGGGTAAAAATGGCTGGAACCATCGCGTGCGATGTTGATAAAAACGCAGAAAAGTATATAATCCCAAATTTCGCAACAGCAATTGCTACGCTTCTCGATTATAATGTTGACGCAACTATGATTATAAAATGCAATAAGGCCTTCTTTAGGCAAAACACGTTTGATTCTGTACCAAACAATTTAGTATTTATGGGCACAGACCATATGTCTGAAGCAAATATAAAATATTTGAAACGATATAATGTCAAAATTAGTTCAACTAATCCAGAATATACAACTATAGACGATATTGTATACACGAAGGATATGCGTAAAGTAGTCTCCTGCTTTTGCCACAAAATTGATGATGCAACTATAGAAGATGGAGTAGAAGAGATTGGAAATGGTGCATTTGCTGATTGTCAAATTACTTCTGTAAAAATTCCTGACTCAGTCAAGAAAATAGGAGATGACGCATTCAGAAATTGTACAAAACTTACCATTATAGAAACTCCGGGCGCGTTAAGTGAACTTAATAATTATGTATTCTATAATTGCAGAGCATTAGAAACAGTTAAAATAAATGAAGGAACAAAAACAATACATGAAAATGCATTTATAGGAACCCGCATAAAGAAACTGTTTATTCCAGCTTCTTTCGAAGGATTTGACAAATATGCCTATATTAATGCACAGATAATTGTTTTTGCCTCAGACGATATTCCGGATAATATCGTTAAAAGAACAGCCGCAACTAAAATAATCACACCATCTCACACGATTTATCTTCCAAGCAGAGAGTCAATCACCAAGGAAATCAAAGACGAAATAAATTCTTTGCTGAACTCTCAGAAGACCGGATTTGCAGAGCCGCTTTATAAAGCATTTGGAAAAAACCCAAAACTCAAACGTACTCTTGCATTTCAGGAATATGAAGTCTTACCTAATGAAGAAACAAAAAAATATTTAAAAAGAGTGGGAAAGGCTTTAGCGAAAGAATTTATTAATAAAAACGATGCCGAAAATCTTACAAAATTAATACAGTATAATGTCTTATCTACTAGCACATTAGAACAGATTTCGAAGGTAATAGATGAAATTGGTTATGTAGATTTACTTGGTGTTAAAAAACTCATTTCAAATAAAATTGGAGAAAATCAAATTTAATGCTGTAAACTGTGGCCGCCTGAATGTTTCAGGCGGCGTTTTTTGTGTACATTGCAGCAAAAAAAACAGCATCCACTACTGGATACTGTAAGTTTTCTTGTGCAGTTTTTTCTTAGCATATGACAATTGTACTTTTCGCATTGCTCCACTCGTATTCAGGAAGAGTCTTGCAAGAAGCTGTGCATATTCCTTTTTTAATATGCCGTAAAATGGAATGGAGTACTCATCAAAAACGGTCATTACTGGTTTTCCAGCCTTAGAACTTTTTCGGATGTAGTGCTCTCCTGCCCACGGGACAGATAAGGGTTTGGAATTTTCTTTCAGCAGCTTCGTTCTTAAATTCAGAGCCGCAGCATCTGATGCATATGTTATTTTTTTGCTGTACCCCAAATCGCAGCCGTTCACTGTCTCCTCATCTTCAGTCGCAACTTTTTTTCTTGAAATTCTTAATTCCTTAGCATTAATTCTGACATATTCTTCATAGCAAGAATAATCGGACTCGGAAAAATTTGTTGTGATTTTGTAGCCATTTTTCTGCATTTCTTTCTTGATTTCATTAGGGATACAATTAAGAAACTCCTGGACAAATTCGGTAAGAGTGAGTTCTTCTCTATGAGAAATTTCTCTAAGTGGTTTGAATGCCTCATCTCTTTCAGCCTCTAGTTTGGAGACATCTTCTTTTTTGGCTTTAGGACGCAAAGAAAGAAATTTCTTCTGTGCAATATAGGCTGTTTTTAACGCATTTCTGATATCTTCCGGAACCTCGGATTCGTCAATGTAAACCACATTCTTATCTCCGTCTTGTCTGCCTTCCACGCCGAACTCTCTAGTTGTCACATATTCGTTGATAACTTTCATTGCCGGCTTTAAATCTTTAAATTCCGGAGGGTTTTCACGTTTAATTTCAATCCCGTATTCGTCTACTTTGTAATCATCTTTTAAAATTACAAACTGCATATTTAATTCCCCTTTCTTCGTATACAAAATTTATATTTACAATTGAAATATGCTGAATTTTTCCGTACACGAAAAAACCGGCTTCATTTTTTATCGCAACAAAAAACAGCATCCATTACTGGATGCTGTATGTTTTCTTATGCAGTTTTCTTTTTTTGCTACTCACATTTACTGCCCATCGCTTCATACTTCCATCAGTGTTCAGAAACAATTTTGCCAGCATTTCTGCATACGCTTTTGTCAGTATTTCAGAAAATGGAATAACATATTCATTATATACAGTCATTACCGGTTTTCCTGCTTTGGTACTTTTTTTAATATAGCTTTCTCCTTTCCATGAAACAGATAAAGGCTTAGAAAACGTTTCAAATAATTGGATTCTTAGTTTCAGTGCTGCAATATCTTCTTTATATGTAATTTTCTTGCTATATTCAATATCGCACGTTTCAACTGTGTCTTTATCATCTGTGGCTACCTTACTTCGTGCAATTTTCAGATTTTTACACGAAATTTCGTCATATTCATCAAAGTATGAAAAGTCCGCATCAGAAAAATCAGTGGTAACTTTATATCCATTTTCTTGTATTTCATTTCTGACTTCATCCGGAAGCTGCTTTAAAAATTCCTGTACGAATTCTGAAAGTGAGATTTCGTCTTTACAAGAAAATTCCCTAAGCATTTTCAATGCATCTTCATATTCTTTTTCAAGTTTTGACAATAACTCTTCTGATTGTCCAGCGTCCGCGGAAGAGTACTTTTCCCATGCATTATATACTGTTTTAAGTGCGTTTCTAGCATCTTCTGGAACTTCGGTTTCATCAATATGAGTTATATTATGAGAAGGACTCAGTGAGCGCCTGTTATACTCTCCCGTTAAAAAGTAATCTTTGAAGCCACTTGGTTTTTTTGAATTAAGTTCGATTCCGTACTTATCCATACAATAATCATCTTTCAAAATTACAAACTGCATATTCTAATCCACCTTTCTTTGTATACAAAATTTATATTTACAATTGAAATATGCTGGATTTTTCCGTGCACAAAAAAAACTGACTGTATCTCTTTTTACGGCAAAAAAAACAGCACCCATTACTGGATGCTGTAAGTTTTCTTGTGCAGTTTTTTCTTGATATTGCATACCTGCCATCGTTTCATACTTCCATCAGTGTTCAGAAACAACTTTGCCAGCATTTCTGCATATGCTTTTGTCATTATGCCGTGGAATGGAATGATATATTCATCATATACAACCATTACATGCTTCCCTGCTTTGATTTCTTTTTTGATATAGTTCTCTCCTTTCCACGGAACAGGTAAAGGTTTTGAATTTTCTTCCAACAATTTGATTCTCAGCTTCATTGCCTTAATGTCTGTCGTATAAGTGATTTTTCCATTGAATTCCAAATCACAAGTTTTGACCGCATCCTCATCATCTGCAGCTATTTTCTTTCGAGAGATTTTTAATTCTTTGGACGAAATCTTCGCAAACTCTTCATAACAGGAAAAATCCACATCAGAAAAATTCGTCATCACCTTATATTCGTTGTCAATTATCTCTTTTTTGATTTCATCAGGAACATGTTTGAAAAATTCCTTCACAAAATCTAAGAGTGAAATTTCGTCCTTATGCGAAAACTCATCAAGTGCTTTCATCGCATTATCATAATCAGCCCTCAGTCTTGCTGCTCCTTCCTTTGTCGTTCTGGATACAGGAGAAAGATATTTTTCTCTTGCTTCATAAGCTGTTTTCAGCACAGTCTTCACATCATCTGGAACCTCATTCTCATCAACGTGAACCACATCAGGACTATCGGCAGGCCTGCTTGTCAGGCTGCATTCTCCTGTCTGTAAATATTCGTTGCATTCAGTAGCAATCTTATGTTTGATTTCAACTCCATATTGGTCCAGCTCATACTCGTCTTTCAAAATTACAAACTGCATATTCTAATCCACCTTTCTTTGTATACAAAATTTATATTTACAACTACAATATGCCGGATTTTTCAACACACGAAAAAAAACCGGCCGCATCTCTGCAGCCGGAAAATCAAGCATTATTTTGCAAATTTTTTTGCCAATTCTTTTGCGTATGTTATCGTCATACGTTCAGAAACCTCAATCTCATACACCCCGGAATACCAAGTGGAGAATTTTTCCCCTGTCCACAGGTAGCTGTGAATCAGCATCTGTACTGGAAGCGTTTTTTCTGCTTTTTTGACATCTTTTTTATATGCTTCCATTTCTTCCGCTTCATCGCACAGGAACCAGCTTCCGTCATATTCCTCATAGCAGTATGGAATTTTCTTGTTGTATTTGTAGAGCTCTACATTGCGGATGATATAAATATTGTCATCATTGTAATACATGTTGTATGGAGTATCTCCAATAGAAAAGTTCAGTCTCTGCATTGTTGATTTAACTTCATCTGGCAGCGCATCATAAAACGCTTGCACGAATTCGCTTCTACTCACAACACCCTGTACATCGCGAAGCTCTTTAAATACCAGTTTTTCTTCCTCGTCAAGCGCATCCTTCTGCTTTTTGATTTCCATGAGGAATTTATCTCTTTTCGCTTTCAGTCTGTCGTATCTTTTATACAGGTCTTCTATATGTTTAAATGCCTCACGAACATTTGCTGGAATATTTCTGGCTCCTCTTACTGCCCCTTCGGATGGCATATGACGTACACCATTCTCGTCCACATAAAATCCATTTCCAAGATGAACAGCCAGGACCTCTTTTCCGGTATTGGTATTGATTTTTACAATTTTTGCCATGATTATTTTTCCTTTCTTTTTAACATTTTTTGCAATATTAATATGACAAATCTTTAGCACAAAAAAAACAGCCGGAAAACAATTCCGACTGCATATGGCTCAATCAAATATTTTTTTTACCTCTTTTACAAATTTTCTCGCGTTGTCTCTGCGTGAAAATGTAAATTTGTCAGCATCTGGAAGAAGCACATTCACATTAAAATCATTGAGAGATGAGACTCCATTGTCCTTTGCTTTATCAATTAAAGACTGAATCTTCTTTGTATACCTGATGTAAACATAATGGCCGGATTTGGAATGTTTAAAATCGTAATCTACACGTCCGAGATATAAATACTCAGTTCCTGATTTTTCTGCATAAACACTTCCAGGTTTAACATCTGTATCTTTAAGATTTTTTGCTTTTGAAATAATGTCATTTACTGACATATCCGCGTTTAACAGATACTTTTTAACAATGCCATTTCTCTTTCTTATTACAAGCTTTGCCCTAGTCTTAGAACAAAATTCTGTTTGGTCATAGTCAGTCGGTTCATGTCCAAACTCTGACCGTTCTGCAAAAATACATAATTGAACGCTGCAAGCATCAATATATGAATTGCTGTTTGCACCAATATAAGTATCTACATAACCAATACCATTAGAAAATACAGGGATGGTTCTATCTGCCTGAAATGTCCCATCTTTTTTCAATGGAATCTGGTTGAATATATCTGTAGCAACTGAGCCATCCATAACTCCATAAGCAACGTCAATCATTTTTTCTACTTTCTGTTTATACTGAACGCCAGTCAAGTTTGACTCAGGTATAATATTGTTTCCATAATATTCAGCTACCTTTTCCGCTGCATCTTTCCAACATTTGATATTGAATTCATCCAGATAAATAGAAACCTTTCCGTTTGTTATTTCCGAGTATTTGTTTTTGCGTAAGAATACAGATACCGCATTATCAGTACACCACCAGCATGGACCATTGTATTCACTGCTGCTTTCATATCCAAAAGATGTTAAAAATTTGCCATCTTCAGGATTAAGAATCGCAACCTTTCCAGGTTTTTGATATGTGGGATAATCAAAATCCAACAGCCACTCATCCCCAGTCATTCTTTGCAGTAAAAGGTACTTTTCTTTGTATTCGGCAAAGAATTTCACTAAAGATTCCATGGTGTCATCTTCTGTAATCGTCTTAATTCTTCCATTTTTTACACAATCTTCTTTGATTTCAAAATACTCTTCTCGTGTCATAGTTTTCTTTTCCTTTCTTTTTTGGTGTTTTGTTTTTACATTTTTAATATGCTGGATTTTGCATCATGCAAAAAAAAGAGACGACTAAGTCGTCTCTTTATAGCTTACTGCAACAATATCTACTAGCCCTGCAAGTCTTTCAATACAATATTCGGCAATATGTACGTATACGAGCCGCTGCTTTTTCTTGGTTTTGGTTATTTTTGTTAACGCATATACCTTGTCGAGAAAATCATATGTTTCATCTGGGTTGACGGTGGCTCCATCAACGTATTTTTTTACCTCTTCTTTTTCAATCTTGTATTTTTCTGCAAGATACTGAACAACTGCTTCTACCGCCTCGTTGTTAGATTTGACAAAACCTTTCAGCTGGATATATTTTTGCATTTTTGTATCTCCTTTCTTTGTTTTGTTTAACTACAATATGCAGGATTTTCGCCTACAAAAAAATCCGGCTGTAGTCATACAGCCGGCAATTATTACTTTCCGTACACAAATCCATCAGTTAACTTTGCGATAATTTCTTTCGCATATTCTTTTGTCAGTTTCTTTTCCAGCTTGATTTTGTATGCTGAAATACACTGCAGACCATCTTCATTGTCGTAATACAACTTGGCGATATGCTCCGCATTAATCGACAGTGATTTTCTATATGTCTTAACCATACGTTGATACTTCAGGTATTCTGCAGCGTTTTCATACATCTCCCAGTCTCCGCCTTCTTCACAATGCATGAACGGCAGAGATTCCAGACCGCACCTTCTGAATCTTATTCCTCGGACATTTAAAATATACATGACATTTTCATCCACTCCCTCGCCAGGAAGTACCGTGTCGCACCAGAAATCTTTGTTAATCATTTCATCAAACAGTCCTTTCGGGAGTGCATGACCAACTTCTTCCGCGAAATCAGCGATAGTCATCCTGCCCTGCAAATTTCTGATGACAGATTCTGCTTTTTTGATTTCCTTTTTGGAGGCTGCGATTTTCGCATCAATTGCATGCTTCTGCTCTTCCAGCCCTGCAATACCATCATATAATGATGACAGATACTTAAAAGTATGTTTTTCTTCCTCAGAGACATCATTCGCATCAGAAATCAAGTCAGAATCAATGTTTTTGTATGTTACTCCGTCCGCATCAACATACTCATTTTTTCCAATCTCTACTGCTGCAACAGATTTCGTCTTTGTTAACTGAATGTTTACGATTCTTTTATCACTCATTTTTTTTAATTTCCTTTCTTATTTTATTTTTTTTGTTACATTTACAATATGCAGGATTTTTGACGGCAAAAAAACGCAGAAGCAAATAGTCAGCCAGCAGGCAATTACATTTTTCAGAACATATATTCTGCCTACCGAAATTTTTACAAAAATTTGGCTTAAAACATATACAAAACGGCAAAAATGTAATATACTTCTTAACAAAAAAGGAGGATTTAATAATGCCAAAAATCAAAGTAATTCGTCCTACAGAAGAAATCAAAAAAGAATTAGCCGAGCTTGAGGAAAACATTCAGACAGCAGCCGCATCTATCAAGGAGATGAAAACAACCAGAAGAACGTTAAGAAAAGAACTTGAACTTGCACAGGCAAAAGAAGCCGAAGAAAAACAGGCTGAGGAAATTAAAGAACTTACAGAGCTGATGAAAGAAAAAGGCGTTACAGTAGAATATTTGAAAAGCCTTATGCAGTAAGAGCCGCGGCGCTTCGCGCCGCAGCTCTCTTTTTTTCTTTTTTTTTATTTTCCTGAATTTTCAGAATTTTCTGAATCAGTCGCACCTGCAGCATTCTCATCTCCGCCCAGACTTACAATCGCATTGCTGCCAGTGACTTTCGGAAGCTTTCCATCCCACTTCTCGATTTTCTGATAATCAATCAACGCATCAGAAATACTGTCTGCCAGTTCTTTATTTGCATTAGCCTGCGCTTCAGCTTCAATTCTCATTTTTTCAGCTTTTGCTTCGGCTTTTTTGATTTCTACAGTCTTATCCGCTTCAGCTTTTTTAATCGCCGTTTTGTTCTCAATTTCCTGTCTTGCAGCAGTCTGCTGAGCGATAGATTTCTGCTGGATTGCCGCATTGTATTCGTCTTCAAAGTCCATATTCTCAATGATGACCTGATACAGCGTTATCGCATCTTTTCCGTATTTTGTATTAAGCACTTCTTCCAGTTTCTTCTGCGTCAGCGGCTCAATCTTTCCTCGGTTAGTTACGTCTTCAGGCGCTAACTCAGCCATCGCTGCCTTCATTGCAGAAGCAACCATGCTTCCCTTAATCAGATTGTCCGTATCGGTTACATTTGCACACAACCACGCAGATTTTTCAGGCGAAATACTGTATGTTACGGTGACGTTCTCACCATACACCGGCGTCTTGTCTGAAGTCTCGCCCCAGATTTTTCCTTCACATCTTCTGTCCTGCTGTTTATTACTGATTGTCTGAATATGCTGAACAAACGGCACAGAAATATGAATCCCTGTTGTTAATTCTTTTTCTGATATTTTTCCAAATGTTGATTTAACCCCGGTATACCCGGTCGGGATTACATTGATACTGTTAGCCCCGATTCCAATGACGCATACTGCAACAACTGCGTATTTTGCATATTTCCACATGGCACTTTCGCCATCTTTTTCTCTTCTCTTCCAAAATCTCACTTCTCATCTACCTCCCCGAAGCCTGTCGCATTATATTTATTTTTAAGAGTTTCTCTTGCTTCTTCTTTTTCATTCACAAAGCAGTCCCAAATGTTCTTTGCACATTCAGCATCCTGACCAGCCCGGTCAAGCAAATCCCACAGGCTTTCAAATGTGATTGAGAACTCCACTCTTCCGCTTGCCGGGTAATATACTTCAAGTGTTACCGGCAGCAGATGGTCATCGCTGATTCCAACGTTATACCCTTTCTCTTCCCGCAGTTCAACGCCAAGGGCTTCACATGCAATATCTTTCGGGTTCTGTAACATTACGTTCATCACTTTCCCGACAGGAGTTTTATCATTGTCAAAATCCATCTTTAGGCCAATCCCTTCAAATGTATCAAGCATTGTATTTACCTGCTTAATCATACCGATTGCCTTAACATAGATATTCTGACGATGCCGTGTTTTGTTTATTTTGACATCTTCTTTTTTTTGCTCTATTTTCTCTTCTTTTTTAGGAATCCTTGCTTTTTCTTCCATCTTTTTCCCCTCCTTTTTAGGTCTTGTCGGTGTTTCTGTATCATTTTTCAGGTCGAACAACTGGAACATACACTTTCCCTCTTTTCTTTTTTTTCTCACATACAATATGCAGAATTTTTTATGGAAAGAGATTTTTTTTGCGGGTTTTTTATTGTCTGCGGGCTGGCGCTGCAAAGCCGGAAAATTTTACATATTTTTGCGTTACAGTTTTTATTTTTTTCAGCATATTAGATATATACAAAACAAAAAGGAGGTTATGCCGATGCAGGGAAAAGACGATTCAAACAAACGTATTGCCGAACTCCAAAAGATGAGGCGCAGTGGCTACGCAAAAACATGGATTGGACGGCGAAGAATCAAGATAGAGATAGAAAAGATTAAAAAATCGATGCGATAGCATAGCCAAATCTAATCATCAGGAGGAAAAACTATGGAAAATTATCAGATTAGAAGCAAAGTACATCCAAAACAGCGTGTTGCTGTTCTTTTAAAAGAAGATTATGAAAACGGCAATCTTACATACGGAACCGTTGACGAGATTTTAACAAAAACAGATACGCATTACCGCGGTATCAAGGTAAGAATCAAACCAGAGGAAGAAACAGAAGAAGAAAAAGAAATCAGAAAGACAAATCCTGATTACCGTCTGGTCGGCAGGATAAAAGTGTTTCTGCCGAAGGTGAAGTAATGGCAGGCTATATTTGGAGACCAAAATATTACAAAAGCCCGAAAGAAATTCCTGTTCCTGTCCAGAAAAATACAACGGCGGCATCTTTCTATCATGGAGCTGACCCGGTCACTTACGACAACTTTAATAAACGAAAATCTCTGAAAAAAGACACGCTGCTATCGCCCGCTCACAGATGGAAAATGCGTGAATTGCCATACTAACAGGAAAGGAGAAGACAATGTCAGAAGGATACATATATGTAATGACCAATCCGTGCCTGCACGACATGGTCAAGATTGACTATGCCTCCGATGTGGAGGCTCGCCGAAAACAGTTAAGCACTACTGCCCTACCTTTTGAGTACGAAATATATGCAACATACGAGACATCAGGGCAGCTGGAGGATAAGAAGCTGCACGAGCTGATGAAGTCTCCACCCCTATGCGGTGCATTGCTCCTATAGAGGTGGTATCTAAAACGGAGCGAAGCTCCGAAAAATACCTCCAGGAGTTACCGGTAAAAGGTGTTGTTCTTGAAGCCGTGCCACTTTCGTCTCTCGAGCATAAGACAGATGAGCCATATGCTGGCCGTGCTAACAAAGGACTATTCACCAAGCCCCCTATCCATTGGCAAATGATGCCTAAGGAATACTTTGGTTTATGCTTTGCTTTTAAAGCGCGTGCATAAAGACGCATTATTTAACTATGCGGCAGGTCTGTAAGAACAGCCAGCAGCATCAGCGGAAACAAAAATCCAGTTGTTGTGCTGCTTATATTTCTTGTGTGAATCTGCAGGATTCAGCATGGCAAACCCAATGCTTTCCGGTGTTGCAAGAAAGTGAAAGTCTGATGTGTCTTTCCATGCATCCGGAATTGCCTTTCTGAGGATGTTTGCCGCTCCATTGCAGTCTGCGTTGATGCAGTATCCTTCTTTGCATGAATATAACCCGCGTTCAATACGTCGTCCGGAAAATACCGGGCGACACTTTTCTTTTCCGTAAACAGGCATATAATCAGACGCAGTAATATCTGCTTTTGAAGTATAACTCTCTTCCTGTTCGATGACATCTATTCCTGCACGAAGTGCTTTATATTCTATCATCTGGCGAAGCTGGAAATGTGGAACAGACACAAAGTTCTGGTTGTTCCTTCTGCCAATACTTGATTTCTGTTTCCAGAGCTTGTTGACGCCAATCACAAGAATCCCGATGCGATGTTTAACACAGTATCTGATAATCTCTGTACTGATTTTATGCATCTGGTCTTTTATGAAGCAGCTGTGTTTACGTGAAAGCGTAAGCAGATATTCCGATTCTGCATGCATTTTTGAGTGACCTTGTGTGATTAATGAGACTGCCTTTGCTTTTTTCTTAGCAAAGAATTGATTTGATGACAGTACTGCACCGCCCTTGTATATTACAGATGAATTATCTGTACATGCTATAGCTGCGATGTTGTCTGTTCCAAAGTCAAGCCCTGCCATATAAGGCATATCAGGATAAAATGGTGGTGCCATATCCTCAATCACAAAGGTCATTATATATTTATCATAATAAGGCTTAAACGTCATCATACGTAAATTTGACTTATGGTCAATATAATTAACCGGGACTCGTTCTTTTTTCTTAAAACCTGGAAGTTTTAATTCATTGCCTGTAATACATCCATTTTTATCAATAACCGGATAAATCACGGCATCCTGATTTGTAACTGTAAAAGTCTTACGGATTGATTTGCAGTATCCCGGCATTTTAGGCTTCCCGGTGTAATTGGATGGGTTTTTCTTGTATTCCTTTAAACTGTCAAGCCATGCCTTAAAATCATGCACCGCATCTTTCAAAACCTGCTGTGCGGTCTGCATCGGAAGCCCGGCAAAGAAGTCAGGGTTACCCGTTGCTCTCATGATTTTATCAAGTGCAGCATATGAGAGGACATGGCGTGGCTTAAAGCTTTTATATACGGCTTCTGTCTGTTTTAATTCATCAAATACAAGCTGTTCCAAATCTGTTCGTTTTGTTTTATTCCATCCGGTAAAGACCTGGCGGATTCGAAAAAGGGCAGCATTATACAGATTTTTAGCAAGAGCAGAATTATCTTCAGCAAATGTAAAAATCCGTCCAAATGATTCTTTTGATATTACCATCGGGATTGCATTTAACATAATGGATGTCCTCCTTTCAAATCTTCTGTTATTAATATGCCGAATTTTTATGAAAAAGCAAAATTTTCTGCGGATTTTTTAATAACACACGAATTAAAAAAGGCATTCACCCATGCCCATGCGGTATAATAAATCTAAGTAATATCATATCCTATGGACGTGGTACTCTGCCATATTTGATAGACACACTGAACCCAAAGCTACGTCTTGCCAAGAACCGGGAATTTTTCGCCATGTCAGCAGAAAAGGCTTATCGATTGCTTGAGGCCATCGCCATTATATCAGGCAGCGCAGATAAGCTGAAGCGAGTGGCTCAAAGACAAGGCGAAACCACCGCAGGAAGCTCCAAGAGGCAGACTCACGGCTCAGGCAGCAGCGTGAGGAAGCAAAGGCCGGCGATTAATTTCCAAAAATGCGGTATACCAGTCGGGCCGAGCTTGTGTTTATCGACGGGCGGGGAAAACCGCGGCCAACTTTGACAACTCGCCGTTGCCGGCTCGTTACCAGAATAAATATGGGAGCATGAAACCCCGCCCACGTCTGGTACGCGCGAGCATAGCTCGCGGTATCATTGACGACGATTCCGTCAGAGTGACGGTCGTGGACGCAGAAAAGAACAAAGTGGAGTACAACGGCTAGACCACTGCTCTCTCGCCGCTTGCTGAAAAGCTCCGAAACGTATCAGCCATTCAGGGAACTTCTGTTTTTACGTACAACGGAAAGAAGATTACTGATATTGCAGAAGAAACGCAGTGGAAAAATGAAGATACATTATCAGAAACAGAGACTGATGACTTATTGTAAGACAAAATAAGCCAAAAATCTCGATTTCGCATTGACAGTGCATTTCGTCAGTGCTATACTACAACAGCAATGCATATCACCCTTCCTGGTCGAGCAGCCAGGACAACAGAAAAGGCGCTAAAAGCGCCTTTTTTGTTGTCCTTTTGTATCGTTGTATGATATACTGAATATATCCGCAATTTGTTAACAGATGCTACATTTTGCATATTGAATATACATGACAAACAAGAAAGGAGAATGCAAAATGCAGGACAAAAAATTTACAGAAAGACTAAAACAGCGCCTCACGATTGAGTTTCAAAACCATGACTGCAGTGGAGCATACGGTTTTACGCAGCGCAGCATGGCTTACAACTCAAATAAGATTGAAGGAAGTACATTAACAGAAAAACAGACCGCATCATTATTCGATACCGGTACTTTTTTCGCAGATGATGAAGACACAATCTTCAGAGCGAAAGACGTGGAAGAAATGAACGGTCATTTTAAGATGTTTAACTACATGATGAAGCACGCAAGCGAACCGCTTACTGCAGATATCATCAAAGGTATGCATAAAAACCTCAAAGAGGGCGTTTTTGAAGATATGGCAAACGGATATGCAGTCGGAGACTGGAAAAAACGTGCAAATCTTGTAGGCGATATTACCACTGCTCTTCCACAGGAAGTACCGGCAATGATTGAAGCTCTACTTGCCGAGTATACCGGCAAAAAGAAAGTTGAGTTGAGAGATATTGCGAAATTCCACGCAGTTTTTGAAAATATTCACCCATTCCAAGACGGAAACGGACGTGTCGGGCGCATGATTCTGTTGAAACAATGTCTTGATGCAGACATTACGCCTGTAATCATTAGAGACGAAAACAAAATCAAGTATTACCGGTATCTTAGTGCCGCGCAGAACAAGCGTGATTACGCACCGCTTATTGATTTTTTCGAATCAGAGCAAAAATGGTATCAGGAAAAAGTAATACCGATGATTTTTGATTATGATGAATTGCAGTAAGAAAGGAGAACGCAATATGTCAGAAATATCAGAAGATTTAGAATCACAAAGCGAAGAAGAATTTTACACAGATTACGACTATGCACCTGACGGCAAACCAGCCACAATGAGCGAGTGCTCTATGTTTTTGGTGCAGCATATGATTGATGATGAGCTGGTCTCTTCTTTAATGGCTCCACAAAGGCTGATTGATTATATTAACATGGACGATTGCCACGGCGAGAGTTATGAAATTTTTGACTGTATGTCAGAGTTTGGAAAAGTCAAGCCTCTTAGATACAAAGGCTGGCAGCCAGGATGTCTGATTGAGGTTGTAGACGAGGCCGGCAAAGTCGTTCTTCGTGGATATGGCGAAGACCATTAGTCTTTTTCTTATATTTTTCTGTATTTTATCCAACACACACGAACAGGCCGATTACTCGGCCTGTTCGTTTTGTCTTTCTGCTTGTTTTTCTCTTTATCTTTTTTTTGTTTTTTCGCTTATTTTTTTCTATTTATTTTTCTCTTTTTTTTCTTTTTTCAGCCTTTTTACAAAATCTTCTTTTGATTCGCCAGGAATTTCCGTATCCAGAAAAGTACAACTTCTAATGCCATCATATACCTCTTCTTCCAACATGGAGTTTATCTCAGCCGGGCATTCCTCCGGATGTTCTTTCCAGCGTTTTTTGTGTTGTTCTATTTGTTTCGCCAGCTTTTCGTTTATCATGACTTTATTTATTCTTTCTTTTTGTTATAATATTTTATGTATGGTGATTTAATTTACAATTTTATAATTCATTATCAATGTCAATTTCTGTAATTTGATTTGATAAATGTGTTATCGGTTTAGTAATAACAGATAAATCTTTAGGTGTTTCTAGTCCAAATACATTCTCTATAGACATATTTATATCTTTTAATGGAATAAAACTATTTTGAAACTCTTTATGCTTAGCAACAACTAAACTAGACATCATAACGTCACACTTTAGCCCTTTATTTTTTTGCGTTGGTGAGTTATGCATCAATGCATCTTTAATTTCTGCGAAGTCATCCTTTTTTAATAGCAACATTGATTCATCATTACAAGATATATTAATTTTTCTATCTTCATGCTTAGACATCTCTAGTGCCATCTCAAAAGCAAGTTTTATCTCGTCAAATGAATCAAATTTATTTTTACCTTCCGGCAGTTCTATAAAATATGAAAATCTATGCCCATTTTGAAAATGTGAATTGACGTAATCCACAATTAACTTTTCGCAGTCAGATTCAGATAAAGATAAAGATTTGTCTCTTTTTAAAGTTATGTATGCGCTTTTAATAGCCTCATATTCAGCATCAATTTCATACGCCATATATCTATAGTTCTCATCATAATAGACATTATTATTAGTCCTTGACAACCTACTAACAGCTAAATATTTTTCATTAAATTTTGCATTTCTTCTTGAATAAAGTATACCATCATATTTTTTTAATGCATTTTCCATATGCCTGTGTTCATGGAATATGGCTACAACAGCATTAACAAAATCACAATCAGAAACAATTCCATTTTGAATCCCATGCTTAAGGTTATATACATTAATTTTTATATATTTTTTACCACCTGTTAATCCATCACACGTTTCTCCGGTTATCGCTTGTTTACGCATATCATTAATAAATTTTATTTTTATATTTTCATTATAAATAACCTTATATATTCGTTCGTTCTTGCTCCTTATGTTATTTAAAGCTTTTATTGCTTCTCTATAAGTAAGATTTAAAATTTGATTATTTTCCTTTTTTTTCATTTTCGTATTCTTTTATCAGCTCTTTCAAATTACTATTTCCAAAGTTAACTAATGCTCCATTAGAAATATCCTCCAATATTTCCTCCAGTGTTATATCTTCTACGACGATTTCTTTTTCCTCTTCTTTTCTCATTTCTTCTGCAAGAGCTGGGTCGTTCTTTATCATCTCGTCAAGCATGTCATATTCCTTAATCATATCTGGCAAAACATCCAATCCCGAAAACACCTGGCCGCAGCCGGGCTTCGTTGCCATGCTGTCGACCAGTTCATCCAAATGAGAAACCAGTTTCTTTTTATTTTCTGTATTTTTCTTTATTTCCATTTTTTCCTCCTCATCTATACAGCTGAAACTTCCTGCTTATCTCATGCGCCACATCATCCGGCAGCGGCCTGAATCCAATACATGTCAGCGTCCTTCCGACACCATTTTCATCAATCTCTTCCGGTTCCAGCTCCGTCAGGCAGCTATCCTTAATCAGGAAAAAGTCTTTCCCCTCTTCCATCCCCATCTCTTCCGCCATCTTCTTCGCCTTCAACAGATGGTTTCTGTTCCTTGCCGCGCATACCGTTTTTGTAAAAATCCCGCAAACCCAATCATCGTAAGTCTCAGCGTCCATTTTTAACTCAAATACATACTCCCCGTTTTCAATTCTTTTTATCCTATTTTTATCACCTTTCGTATCTCTAAGCGGCGCTGTCAGAAACGCCATAGACGCATGAGATACCTGAGATGACAGTTTTCCGGCAGACATGTTTAAGTCTTTTCTTGCAATTATTAATTGCCGCATACGTTTTTACCTCCGTTTCCCAATCATATACTCATACAAATACTGAAAAGCTTCTTCTTCATATAAAGTCCTAATTAGGTCTTCATGCTTTCCTCTTTCATCATTTTCATATACAACCCATTGATTACCATCAAAAAAGCAGCCAAAAAAATATGGACCTCCTGCATAATTATTTGACTTTACAAATACTTTTCTGCTCAATCCAGTTTCATTAATTTTTGAAATAAACTCTTCTCTTTTCATAGTTTTACCTCATGGCTTGATTATTTTTCTGACTCATTTTAGACAGAAAAATTAAGGTTATCGATGGTATTGTCCTTATTGCATTTCTTATACAAATCGCTCGCAGCATTAAACACCATCATCTTATTAACCAATTTTGAAACCCACTCTTCAGGAATAGCATCAAGACCGTAAATAATGCCAGCAATGCCGCCTGTTATTGCGCCGACAGTATCCGTGTCATCGCCAAGATTCACCGCTGTTAAGACAGCATCTTTGTATGTTGTTGTATGGAAGACACACCACAAAACGGCTTCTAATGTATCGATTACATACCCAGATGACTTAATACTTGATGCTGGCATAGAAAGTATATTTCCTGAGAAAATATTTGCAAACGCAGATTGTATCTTATCTTCGGTGTAATATTCAGCAAATTCACGACATACGGCATCATATGCAGTTCTAATGTTATTTGTTTTCAGCAGACAGATTATCAATTCCACAAGAAAATGACAGGCAACTTTTGAAATAATATTTGCATGCGTTAAGGATGATACCTGATATATCATATTCTTCTTTTCTTCAAAATCATCAACATCAAGCAGGTAAAAAGCAAGTGGATGTATACGCATCAGAGAGCCGTTTCCATTACTATATTCATCTTTTCCTCCAGCTTCAATCGGAGATACTCCATCATGCATTCTCCATATAGCCTCTCTTGTCGTATTTCCAACATCAAATACCTTACCGTTTGCTGTATACTTACCCTTATATAGCCAATCCATCATCCTGCGGGCTATGCTGTCTACGTTAAACTCTTTATCTCTCAGGGCTTTAATTAATGCAATCGTCAATGATGTATCGTCTGACCAGGTTCCAGCTTTCTGATTATGCGTCCCTTTGCCCCTCATGTCTTTAACCGGGTTCTTACTTAATTCTTCTCTTGAAGCAAACTCAACAGGAACCCCTAACGCATCGCCTACTGCGAAACCGACAATTGAGGCCATGATTACATTGTTTAGCATACAATATTTTTCACATTTAGTCCTTCCTATCATGACGCTAACAGGCTTTATCCTTTTATATTTTGAGCACCAAGTCTTTCCTGGTATATTATACTTGCAGCTTTCACAGTAAGTTTCTTTGACGTCGAACAAATCATTTTGTATATCTCTCATTTTTTCACCTCTTCTCTCTTTGCTTCACAGCCTCCCATTTTCTCCTTTGGTTCGGCTCCTTTTTTGGCTCCTTTTTTGGCTCCTTTTTTGGCTCCTTTTTTTGTTCTTCTTTTAATATGCTGAATTTTAAGATTTTTTTGAGTTTCTTTTTATTTTTTGCTTTCTTTATTTTCTTTTAGTGCAGCAAAAATGTCAAGCAAAAAGCAGCCGGCTTCGCCGGCTGCGGTATAATCATCATCTTTATGCTGCATCATTTACGGACTCTTCTTTTTTAGTATCATCGATGGACGGGAAACCGTGTCCAATCTTCGGTTGTCCGTCGGTTTGGTGGTTACTGGACGTGTACGGGGAGCCAGAAACCCCGTCCACGTCTGGTGAAGGTGAACATAAGTTCACCGAATCATTTATAACGCCAAGCTTTTTAAGTTCCTTATCAAGGTATTCTTCAACACTTTCATATGTGTCATATGTATACTTAATGGTAATCAGTTTATAACCGTGCTTCTTTGCGTAGTCGCGTTTTCTTTTGTCGTGTTCTTTTTGTTTTTTGAATGCGGCTTCGCCGCCCCAATATTCAACTGATTCATAATGCTGGATGCCGTTATATTCAATTAAGATATAGCCATACTTTTCATCAGGTATTGAAAAATCATATGACAATTGACCATCACCAGTTCCGAGTAAATCAGAAAATTTTTGCTGAGCATTGAAAGAAATATTATTTTTTTGAAGGTATTTTTTTATATATTCTTCACCTTTATATATTGTTAGATACGGATTTCCATTTCCTTTGACTCTCCCAAATATGGATGATTTCCATTTATATTCTACAATATCACCAGTCTTTTCATCTCTTACTTTTTGAGTCCACCAAACTTTTTTATTAAGTCCGCATGTTACCATATCAGGTTTTAAATTTCCGTTTTGTTTATAATCCCATTCTAATGCCAAATCAGGTCTTAATGATGCTAAGTCATTATAGCCTTTCAACAATAATCTTCCTATTTTTATCGGATTTTGTGCCCCTTTTACTCTGTTAACAATTGATGCTTTCCATTCTAAAGCTATTACTTCTCCCGTTACAGGGCTTTTATCATATTGTACCCACCATACCTTTTTATTTGTGCCACACGTTACCATGTCTGGTTTTAAATTTCCATTTCGTTCATAATTCCATTCGGAAGCTATATCTTGGCACAATGCGGATAAATCATTATAGCCTTTTAGCACTTTTTGACCTGTTTTATATGGATTTCCGTTTCCGTTCACTCTGCCTTTAATACTTGATTGCCATTCAAACTTTACTTCATTTCCTGTTATTGGATTTTTATCGTACTGTATCCACCATACTTTTTTGTGTGTGCCACACGTTACCATGTCTGGCTTTAAATCTCCATTTCGTTCATAATTCCATTCGGAAGCTATACCTGGGCACAATGTGGATAAGTCATTATAACCTTTTAGCACTTTTTGACCTGTTTTATATGGGTTTCCAAGACCCTTAATAGCTCTATTAACAACTGATGCTTTCCACTCTAAAGCCATCGTTTCACCAGTGACAGGGCTTTTGTCATATTGAACCCACCAAACGCTTTTTTTATAGCCACATCCAATAATGTCAGGCTTTAAGTCTCCATTCTTTTCATAATTCCATTCTTTTGCTAAATCTGGACGAATTGTAGCTAAGTCATTATAGCCTTTTAATATTTTTCGATTTAGTTTAAATGGATTAGTTTCTCCTTTCATAGCTCTACTATTTACATAAGCTTCCCATTCTAAAGTTACCATTTTGCCTGTAATAGGGCTCTTATCATATTGTACCCACCACACTTTTTTGTTTGCTCCACAAGTTACCATATCCGGTCTTAGATTTCCATTTCGCTTATAATTCCATTCTGAAGCTATATCTGGTCGCAGCGTGGCAAGGTCATTATATCCTTTTAATACACATTGGCCTGCATCAAATGGATTTTGACACCCTTTAATTCTTGTAGCAATCACAGCTTCCCACTCGAGTTTTATTATTTTGTTATTAATATCATTTATCTTATACTGAACCCACCATACTTTTCTTTGAGAACCACACGTTACCATATCTGGTTTTAAATTTCCATTTCGCTCATAATTCCATTCTGAAGCTATATCTGGTCGTAACGTGGCTAAGTCATTGTAGCCTTTTAATACCTGATACCCTGATTTAATTGGATTTCCATAATTTCTTTTAGCTCTTCCGACAATGGACGCCTTCCATTCCAAAGCTATTACTTCACCTGTTACAGGACTTTTATCATATTGCACCCACCATACTTTTCTTTTGCTTCCGCAACTCACATCCTCCGGCTTCAAATCCCCGTTCTTTTCATAATTCCATTCCTTCGCCAAATCCGGCCTCGCTTCTGCCAGCGACACAAAATTTTTCTTCATCTATTAAAACGCCTCCATTTTTTGGATTTGTTTTAATATGCTGAATTTTGCATCAAAACAAACGCCAGCCGCTCAATCTTATACGTATCCAGGAACCAGCCAAATTTTATTTTCTTTTTCCGTTTTTTCTACACAAAAAAAAGAGCCAAAACCATTTCTGCTTTTGGCCCGCTGCCGGCAGTATGCTATTGATTTTTAGCCTTTCTTTCTATTTTCTTTTCGTATTTTTTCACCGCCTGCTCTCCCGCTTCATTTACCTGTTCTTTCACATATTTCAGAGTTTCTTCTGAACAACATTCATTCCACATTTTTAAGCACTGAGGCACGATAAAAGTATATTTTCCTCTTGTTTTTCTGTATCTGATTTCTATTGTCACATGCTCGCCATTAATGTCTGCAGAATAAATAATACAGGAGCCTTTTTCAATACGTCCAATATAAGACGACACACAATTATGCTGCCGTTTCTGCTCTTGATATAACGCCCCAGGCGCGTCCAGCAAAATAAACTCTTTTGGCAATTTCAGATATTTTAACGGTGTTTCCGGAATCTTTATTTTTCCCCTGTGTTTTTTCTTCAATAGCCGCTCCGCATATTCATCATGCAGCTTCCGTATCTTTTTCTTTCCTGCTTTTATGTCTATTTTTTCTTTTAATTCCATGGCCATTTCTACATAATCATCGATAAAAAAATCAAACTCATAAAGAACCTCTTCAGTTACTTTTTGCTTTAATATACTTTTTATATAATTTTCCCCAATTTCTTTACATCTTCGTTTTGACGGTATAAAATCCTGTACTTTATCAATCCGATAATCCTTTTCAAACAGCAATCCAGCCTGTTCCGGCTCAATATATTTCGCCGCGCATCCAATGGCATACAACTCATAACAGTTCATTTTATTTGCTGTTTTAGGAAAAGCAACATCTGGAAATGCACTTTGGAAATAGTCAAGCTTATTGAATTTCTTATCCAAATCAGTCAGTCTCATTGTAGCCAAAAAAGTATCGGTCATAAAATCTTTGTACAACAGGCTATTTCCTGCAAGCTCCTCAAACAATGTTTTTTGAATATCACCTGGCAATCTTTGTATTACATTTTTAACGGTTGTTGGGTAATATTTGCGGTCAAAATTCGGTCTTGCCGTCATTACTGCTCCATCCGGATAGATGAGAATCGTAATATCCTTACTGCCATAACATTTTATCGTATATTCGTCTTTGCTCAAGCTTAAAGAAAGATGTACACTATCAATATCTTTATATGTTTTTATCGCAAGGTAATTTCCCCAAAAAGTTAGAGTAATCATTTTGGAGGGTCTTATTCCAACAGAAATTGAATGTGATTGTTTACGATTTGATGGAATATGCGAATTAGCGAAATTTAAATACTTTTCAATCAAATCAAAATCTTCTATAAAGCATGATGTCAACTCGTTTTCAGCCTCATTCCATACAATCCATCCTGGCTTTTCTGATTTACATATATTTTTCATCTTTTGAAACATTAATTTATGTATTGGTACATTGGCTTCATCCCGCACTTGGTCTTCTGTTTTGTATGTCATATATTTTTCCTCTTTTTTATTTTTTTACACATACAAAATGCCGGATTTTTCCCAAACCACGATTATTTTTTCCAATTTTTTTTATGCTTTTTTTTGTTTATCTTCGCACTTCTACAGCACAAAAAAGAGCCAAAACCATTTCGGTTTTGACTCTGAAATCTTAGATGACACGAACGACGTAAGAGAACGCCCGTTCATTGCCATGATATACTTCATGACGCATATACACCGGGCCGCTCTCCTCGGCATCCAGCAAATGTGCCACGAACTTCATAACTGCCATAACATCAGCAGTTACCGGCATTGCAATACCGACACCGTCCACATAATCAGCCATAGATGCAACGGCTGCCATTGCAAGAAGCAGTCTATCGTCATCAACTGATAAGCTCCACGCCTGAAGTGCTTCTTCTACTGGATAGCACATCAGACCACTGGTCTGACTCTTATACTGCGGCCTTGGCATAGTCTTAGGCAAATCCATTAAGATACCTCTTGCCTTATCGACCATTGCTGCGTTAACGCTTCCTACAAGTGCTCCATAATTTTTTTTCATGTTAATCATCATAATTTCCTCTCTTTCTTGCTGAAAAAATCAGCATATAAAAATTTTAATAATGTCATGTTTAATATGCCGATTCTTCCACGCAACAAAAAAAGCGGCCTTCTGCCGCCATGCTGTCTCGAATTCTAGTTATTGTCTTTCACTCCAAATTTCTCAAAAATCTTTTCATATTTTCCTGCATTTTTCTCCTCATCATAAATCGTCAGATTCATTACATGAGAGATATCCAGGCTTAAGATTCCGAGAATAGATTTTGCGTCAACGATGTACCGTCTGTCCGGATTGCTTAAATCAGCGTTAACATCAACCTTGCTGATTTCGTTTACAAAATCTTTAACTTTGCTGATAGTCTCAATCTTAATTTTTCTTGTAATCATTTTTCTCTCTCCTTTTTTGTCTTCCGGCTTCGCCGGGTGCTTATCTTCGATTACAAGAATAATATGCTAAAAAATTTTGAAAATGAAACACTTTTTGGGCGTATAATATATCCCTGTTTTTGCTTTGTTTTTGTGTATTTTTACCAATTTCTTTATGGTTTTATTAAGAAAAAAGACTTTTTTGAGGCTTCTTTTGTGCATTTTTTCTAATCGGCAAAAATACAGGCAACCGACCAGACGTTGCGGACAGGGCAGTATACAAGCAGCAGCATTCAGACAGCTTGCGAACAGCATACACAGACGAGTATTTCATCCGGAAAAAAAACAGGTATTCCTTCAGCTGCCAACTTCTTCTCGTCTTACTTTTTTACAGGGCGCCACACCTTACGGCCGACAGCTTACTTCCTTCCGGTGACAGCCGGAAAACATCTTACGCCGCCGTTCATCTTTTCTTACAGAGCAAATCTCAGCCTCCCGGCATTCAGCAACATTCATTTTTACAAATCTATTTCATCCTCCAACCTCTTCCCTGTTTTCCCGCAACCTCCCACAAAAAAAACTGAGCCTTCGGCTCAGTTTTTCCCGTTGTATATAAGCTCTACCTTTCCCGGATTATATAATCCGCAATTTTCTTCCTGTAATACAAAACCAAAGTGTTTAAGGATGCCCGCAAAGTCTGGCTCCTTGCTCTTATCAAGCGTTATCACCGGTTTATCATTTTCCAGCCACTCAAGGCTTAATTCCATCAGCCTTCTTCCGAGGCCATTATGACGATACTGTTCTGCAACATACATCGTACATATTTTTGACTCTTCTTTTGTAGATTTCAGGATTGTGACCCCGGCAATCTCATACTCCTTTTCGCAGACTATGATTTCACGCTCCGGTTTTAATCGCATGTCATCGGTAAACAAATTGCCATACCAGGCAGAAAACGCAGGGTACTGCATATTTGCCTCCATCAGAAACAGATATATGTAATTGTAATACATCTGCTGCTCAAGTTTTGACAATTCAGAAAATTTAAAGTATCTTTCCATTTGTTAATTCCTCTCTTTCTTTACCGATTTTTCGGCAACATTTACATATCCAATATGCCAAAAAAAGAAAGTGAGAAAAAAATCCAAAAAAAGAGAAAGCTACTACACTTTCTCCTCGTATTTTTTCAGCCATTCGGCGAACTCCTGTTTCTTCTGCGTCAGAGATTTAACACTATATCCATAAGGATACGGTTTGCTTGCATCATGCTCGAAGAAATACCAGTCGGGGCCGGAAAAACTGTAATTTTGGTAATTATCAAACTTAACAAATTTATGCTGCTTTCCGTCATACCGCCCTGTCTTATACGACATCATGATTACAACGGCAGCCAATGCCCGCTCGTCCTTACAATAATATCCTCCATCGATACACCTGACGCCCATTTTCCTGGCTGTCTGCTGCCATTTCAGGTACTCACCATGCAGGAAAGCTTCGCTTTCCTGACAAAACCGCTTTCCGTCTTCTGTAATGTAGACGACTCTCGTAGAGAGTCTTCCGCAAATCTCTTCTTTTTCTTTCCGGATTGACATACAACCACCGCCAATCAGTTAATCTGTACAATCTGTTCATACAGCAGCAGGTCTTTACTTCCAGGTATCATCATGTTCTCATGATAGTGCCCGAAAAACCATTTTTTGTAATCTACCTTCTGCTTTACCTGTTCAAGATATTTGTTCAGCTCATCCGGGCAATTTTCCCGAAGCACAAATAACTTATCAGATGCCGGGCAGTCATGTGAAAAGATAAAATCAACCTTATACCCCTCATCTTCAAGCATAGCCCAGCCGCGCTCCATCTCCATCTGTTCAGGCATTTCCTGCTTCCACCAGGAGACATGATTTACACGGAACATTTTTCCTTCAAGATTCCATCTTTCAGCTTCTTTGTTAGCAAGTTTTTTACTTTCAAAATCTTCCGCCTTCAGAATCCCGCCGCTGATATCATGGCTTCTCGCCCCGCCAAATGCAAAGCACTTGCAGCCATCAATATTAAACACATACCCTCTTTCAAGCATCAGGACAGACGGACGGATTTCACGCACCATCCCACCATTCCAGGCTTTCTGAGGATACCCGTTTAAGATGTTCTTTTTGTCATTGTTACTCATCCCGGCATACATCCATGCATTGATAACATCTTTATCTTCAAGACCAGTCAAGCGGTCATAATTTTCGTGATTTCCAGGCACAAAAAGTGTCGTGAAATTTCGTGTATTAAGCCAGTCCAGGTCATGCTTTTCTTTTGGTGTTTCTCCGGCATAATTCCACACACCGCCAAAATCACCGCAGATAACAACGTAATCTTCTTTTGTCATGAACTTCTGCTCAGGAAATGATTCCATGTTCAATCGGTTTACATACCCGTCAACGCTATGAAATCCAAATTTATCAGCGCCATGAGTATCGCCTGTTACGTAAATAGCCATAAAAATTCCTCCTATCTTGTTTTTTTGTTTTCAGTATGCTGAATTATCGCCACTTCCAAAACTCAGCGTTTTTTCTTCCAAATTTTGTCTATCGAATCTCTCAGGCTGCCGGTCTCCACCTCGTCATCCTCTTCAGCTTCATCAGGAGCTTCAGCTTCCTCTCTGGCTTCATCTCTCTTAACTGCTGCTTTAATCCTTGCGTCTTTATATTCCCTTGACTTCATGACAATCTTTCTGTATCTGTCATAAGATTTAATGTTCACATACCGGCAGTTCACCACGTCAAAGCACATCTCGCCACGCGCCATTTCATACTCATTCGCACTGACGATAATGTAGATTTCCTTACTCGGATACATTTCAAAAATCGTGTCAAATAGACCGCGTTTCAAATCCTCAATCGCGTCAATGCTGAATCCGCTGTCAACCCCGTCAAGTAGTAGCCAGAACTCATCAATATCCGGGGATTTCTTCATCAGGCTTCCAATCTTTGCGGCCGCTTTCTGCATATTTAACGAAATCTTTTCGCCCTCACTTGACATGACACTTGCTGCCACAAAGGACATATCGCCGTAAAACATTGCTTCCTGCATTGACGAATGCCCGCCATGGATTTCGTTTTCATAACGAAACACCCTTGCTTTTTTTCTGTCTTTTTTTAGAATGTTTTCCAACTGTTTCATCAGGGTTGTCTTCCCGCAGCCATTGCAGCCGACCAGTACAGTCAGACCTGGCTGGAAAGTTACATGCCCCTTTTTGTACAAGTAGTTCTCATCTTCATAACAATCGCGTTCAATCTTGAATCTTCTGCTCAAATTCTTTCTCCTCTAGCTTTAATGCTTCTATTTTCTTGTTGTATTTGTGTGTCCTGTTTGAGAGGCACCATGTGCAGCCACCGTGATTCCGGCATGAGTTGCAGTAAGCTTTTCCGCCGCGATATGGTTTTCGATGTTCTTTTCCAGATGCTATTGCTTTATCCAAACTCATATCGTTATCACCTCCACTTTTTTTGCATATTTAATATGCTGAAAAAGCTGTTTGTTTTGCCGTTTTTTGCGGATTTTTTTTGGAGACTTTTTTGGGGATTTTTTTTAGAGATTTTTTTAAAAACCTCTTTAGATTTTTCAGAAAAACAACTGCTGCCGTCAGAGTCTTACGGCAGCAGTTTCAGATTCAGATAAAGTTAACTTAGACGTATCCACACATACCAGCATGCCGGTATGCCAGACCTGGATTTCATCAGGCGCGATGTCGTGCTCTTTGCCGTTTGCGTCTATGATTACATGATTTTTTATGTCAGCATTTTTGATATACAAATACTTTGAACCGAAAATGGAATTGTACTGTCTTGCAAAATCCAACTCCTCCAACTCCTCCAGGATTCGCGTGTTGAATCCACGTTTCGCATAGTCGTATTTTAAGCTGTCCAATTTTGTCACCGCATTTTTTAACTCACCTTTTGAGTCCAGGTGCTGCAGCAGATAATATGCAACCCTGCCATTGGCTTCAGGCTCCATGTCGCCGCAAAACGGGATTGACATGTAAATTTTTTTGTCATCAATTAATATCATGTTTCCTGTTGTCATTGCTTTTTCCTCCTGTATATTTTCCAGATACAATATGCTGAATTTTTCCTGAAACGTATCGTTTTCCGGAAAATCTGCACAAAAAAAGCAGGAATATAATTCCCGCTTTGTATCTCAGACCGCCATGGACAGCTGCACATTTTCCGGCTGCATCATGTCAAGCAAACCCATCTGATTCACAATCCTGAGTCCCAGCCGTGTATTTCTTTTTACAACTTTAAGGTTTTTAACTGCCTTTGCCACAGCATTCTTCTGTCCGAAAAGAACAAATATCTTTTTAGCTCTCGTTACTGCCGTATACAGCAGATTTCTCTGAAGCATTGTATAATTGGCCATCGTAAGAGGCATTACAACGATATCGTACTCACTACCCTGCGATTTATGTATTGTAATCGCATATGCAAGGATAAAGTCAGAAGCCCTGCTGTTGTCAAAACATACACGGTTACCGTCAAAATCAACGATAAATCCGCGCTTCAGTCCTCCTCTTTCATCATTATCAATATCATCATCCATCTCATCATCATTGATTCCCATTTTTGCATCCAGCTCCGGGGAAAAGATAGAAACGATTTTTCCAATATCACCGTTAAAGATGTTCTTGTCATAGTCATTGCATGTAAACATGACCTTATCGCCAAGACGCAGGACTTGTTCATTACACGGAATTACCGGTTTATTCTTAGCCGGTGGGTTTAACCTGTTCTGAATATAACTGTTCAGCTCCCATACTCCGGTATGCCCTTTTCTCATAGGTGAAAGCACCTGGATTTCATTAGCCGGAATATTATAGTATTTTGGCAGCTTGTCACATACATAATCAACAATGCTGTCTCTTATCTGTTCCTGCTCCATGTCATCAACATTCATAAAGAAGTAATCTCCTTCTTTCCTGTTTTTAAATAAAGGTATCTCTCCACGGTTAATCTTATGGGCATTTACCACAATACCGCTCTCTTCGTCCTGTCTGAAGATTGCTTTAAGACGCACCACCGGGACTTTGCCAGAATGAATCATTTCGTATAATACATTTCCGCACCCAACAGACAGCAGCTGGTCAATATCTCCAACCAGAATCAGCTTCATACCGTTAGGAATAGCTTTCAAAACGGAATCCAGCAAAGACATGTCAATCATGGAACTCTCATCAATAATCAAAGCGTCTCCTTCAAGCGGGCTCGTTTCATTCTTACTGAATTTAAAGCCGTGGCTTCCTTCGCTTTTCACCTCAAGCGTCCTATGGATTGTCATGGACTTATGGTATGTTGCTTCTTCCATACGTTTTGCCGCACGTCCTGTCGGAGCTGCACACAATACTGATAACCCATGCTTTTTAAGCATTTTGATGATACCGTTGACAGTCGTAGTCTTTCCAGTACCGGGGCCGCCTGTCAAGATTAATACATCTGACTTGCATGCCGCAATAATGGCTTCACGCTGCTTATCTGCATATTCGCGCTTTTTTTCAAGCCCCTCTACATTGTTACCGTGCTCTTTTTTATACTTCTTTACGTAATCATCGTACTCTTCTTCTTCAAGCCTCTTTACATCAGCATCTGTCACTTCAATACATTTTGTGTTATTGGCAATCAGTTCTACAATACGTTTTGCCGCATGTTCTTCTGCCTTAAACAGATTGGTAAGATATACCGCATCATCCTCGCGGATAACACGTTTTTTACCTACAAGGCTCTCAACCGCCTTATCAATGTAAGACTTATCAAGCTTCAGAAACTCTTTTCCTTCTGCTTCTATATCCTGAATATAACTGAAGACATCGCCTTCTTTATTCATCTGTTTTAAGATATACAGCACAGCACTCTCAACACGGAACGGGCTGGTTTCTGAGATTCCATTTTTCAGTGCAATCTCGTCAGCCTTCAAAAATCCGACTCCGGTAATATCATCAGCCAGTCTGTACGGATTTTCTTTCAGCACCTTGATACTGTCCAGTCCATACTGTTTATATATCTTATTTGAATAAGCTGGGCTGATATCAAAGCCCTGGATATATCTCATAATCTGGGCAATCATATTCTGTGTCTCAAGCTTATCTTTTGCTGATACTTTTATTTTTTCTATTGTCTTTTTTCCGATTCCCCTGATACCTTCCAGCAAATGCGGCTGGTATATGAGGACATCAAACGCATTGTCACCGAATTTATCAATGATAAGCTCTGCTCTTTTTGCAGAGATGCCGGCAATATTGCCATGCTTTAAATAAGCAAGCATACTCTTCTTATCCTGTGGAACAGCCTTCACATACGCTTCCGCACGGAAGCCGACTCCGTATTTAGGATGTTCATCCCAGTCACCTGAAACAAACAGTGTATCGCCGTCTTCAACATCACTAAGCTGCCCCTTGAGGCTGCACTTCCGTAACATTTCCCCGCTGTCTGCGTTATATGCCACACCGGCAAGAATCTTAAAGCCAGTTTCATTCTGATATATTACGGCTTTTGTCTCAAATCTTATTGACTCAATTTTCCTTTCTTTAATCATATGGCTTAACTGGCATTTCGCCAGTGTTTCCTCCTTTACTTTTCTTATACTTAATATGCCGAAAAACCTCAAAAAGATAACGTTTTTTGCGATTTTTCTTGCGTTTTTTAAAAAAACACCGGCAGAAAAAATCTGCCGGCATAATTTTATGAAAAAGGGTCAATTGTTGAAGCTGCATGGATACAGCGTATTTACACGCTTATCGTAGCAGAAAACAGTTGTAGACAACAGCTTTCCTACATTCTTATTAACGTCTTGCAGCGTATACTCAAGTGTACCACCAATTAATTCACCGAGTGGTTCATCAGCACCAAGAACGATAACCTCGTTTGGCTGCAGTTCAAGCACAAAGACTTTATCATGCCCTAAGGCTGTCGCAGTATTATACAGCAGCCCGTCACATAAGATTGATGCACAGCTTACAATGCCTGACACATCAGATGTAATAAGAAACGCATTGCGTTCAACGAAACTAGTCTTTTTAAGTCTGACTTTTTCTTTGATGTTTGCAAGTGCCGCGTCATTGATTTCATCCTCTGTCACCTCAAAGATTTCAAATGCTTTCAGTGAGAGGAACGGCAATTTGTCTGACAGTAATCCGTCATACTTATGAGCCAGCGCATCATCTACATAATACACCAGATGCATATCAAATACCGGAAGATGCAATACCTTCTCAATGTCGTATCCATCAAGCATCTCATCAGTGATGAATGCCGGATAAACATTTTCAAGCAGTTCTGAAGGGTCTGCACTGGTTTTTGCCGGCTGTGCAAAGAGTTTCCTAAAGAAATCAAAATTCTGCTTCGGCTGCTTCGGCTGCTTTGGTGGCTGCTTTGACAGTTTTGGATATGAACCGCATGTGCAATCCTTACCGCAACCTCTGCAGGCATCAGTTTTATCACCTGTCTTATCGTCTGCTGTCATATTATAAGCAGTGGAGTGCATATCTTCCGGAAGGTCAATTCCAAAAAGACTTTTGATAAACCCTTTTGCTACCTTTTCAGCTTCCGCTACATCTTTTTTTGTATATTTAGATGTACTCTGGCACGGTTCACCTGATGGGGCTGGCTTGTTGCAAACACTCTTACGCTCCAGGTCTGCCTTAAGAAGATTGGCAAGAAAATCATTTGCTTCATCGTCGCTCATGTTAAACATACTTTTGACAAGACGAGCAGTGTCACCAGGCTCTGGTTTTTTAACCTGCTGCTTTGGAGCTTCCGCGTCTCTGGTTCTGGCATCAAATTCTTTCATGAATTCCGTAACTGATGCATCATCAGCATTCAGAACATTTTTCATAAAACCTGCGATAGCAGCTTTTGCTTCTTCCGGACTGTTAAAAGAACCTTCAAATACCGGAGTAACATTCTGTCCTGGAATGCCATTGAAGCATTTAATCTGCATTTTACCACCCATGTCGTCAGGCATCGGCTGCTGTGTTACGCGTCCAGGCTGAGTTTTCATCTGCGGGCGTAAAACCTGCGGCTGAACCTGAGGCTCTGGCATCGGATTTGGCATTTCAGCTTTCTTCTTCTGCACTTCGCTTGTGATAGCCTTATACAGCACATCAGCAAGCTCTGCAACGTCATAGTCAGCGCCATATTTCTGCCATAATAATGTGACATCTGTTGAAGCCTTGATTCCGGCCTCTTCATAGATGATACCGATACGGCCGTTGTTCTCACCAAGACGGCAAGCAATACCTTTCTGTGCAAGTAATGCTACCATAACCTCTGCGAACTGTCTTAAGTCTAAACTCTTTGCGGACTGTCTTAAATCTAAATTTTTCATGTTTTTTCTCCTTTTCTTTGTTGGTCAGGAGTTATTCTCCTGCCGTATTTTTTTTGTACAAATTTAATATGCTAGAAAAATATATAAACAAAAAATTTTTTTTCGGATTTTTTTTGCACCTCCAAATCCGTCATATTGTATTTGTAGATTAATGCCTGACGGCAGAATAAAGAAAGGAAGAAAAATATGAATAACAATTTAATATCGTTCAATCCATGCCAGGATGTCTTTTTATATTTTGACGATTCAAGCCTTAAAAACTGTGTTGACATTGATATTAAAGAAGGCGTTGATACGGTTGTGTTTGATGGAGGAAATTCACAAATCAGTATTAACTTAAGAAATATGAACAAGCAATTTCCAGACGTGAAGACTATTGTAATCAATGAGGACGTAATAGAAATAAACATTTCAAATTTTATGTTCCCTAACGTGAGAAATGTTGTATCTCACAGCCAGTATTTCTACAGCGGAAGATACCTTATCAGCAGCGTATATTTCTCAGATATATTGAGAAACGTTTTTTGTATCAAACCAGGGGAAGATATTGAAGAGATAGCAGTAGGTACTATTGAAGATTACGCATTTGAAGGATGCATGGAAACCGACGGTTTCTTTAGCGGGACAATGTATTATGAATTCAAAGAGAAAGCATTTGCAGGCTCTGCATTTTTAAACTTACCATCACGCAACGGAATTATTGCAAAAAACGGTGTGATATTTGCTGTTGATGACGATGCGACCGAAATCATTATTGATGAGCTTAAGGATGCTGTTCACAAGTGGACAGGCGTTTATTCAATGCCGGTGGATTTAGACTTAAAACACGTTAAAAAAATGATATTGCATCATTTAGGCAATGCTGAATTAATGACAGTATTTCCGGAGACAGTCATGATAACAGACGAATCCTATGGCGCCAAAATACGGCGCAATTATTGTAATATATTAAATGATAAAAGAATTAAAAACTTTGAAGTCAAACCTGATTCGCAGTCATTTACAGTGATTGATGGTATTTTATACTCAAAAGACGGAAAATATCTGCTTAAATGCCCGCGGGGTAAAACAGGGCATGTCTCAATACCTGAAGGAGTCAAAACAATAGGGGCAGAAGCATTTCGTGGATGTATGATTTCATCTGTATCACTGCCTGACTCACTTACTGAGATTCAAAGCAATGCGTTTTCATGCTCTCTGATACAGAAAATTGATTTTGGACACGGAATTACAAGTTTAGGCAATTATGAGAGCCACATATTCTCACACTGCAACGACCTGATACATGTTGAAATTCCTTCCAATATAGAAACAATTGGAAACGGAGATTTCTTCAGCTGCAAGAATCTTGAATCCGTAAAGATACATGAAGGCGTGAAATGGATAAGAGACTCGGCTTTTGCTGAATGTGACAACTTGAGAAGTGTAGAACTTCCATCATCAGTTGAGTATATCGGTGAAAACAGTTTCATATCAACAGAAACGCTCAAAGTTGACTCTGCTTTTGGAGGTTTATTATATGCATTTACCGGGTCATATGCGGTTAATTTTGATGTCAAAAAGCTTATCATTAAAGATAAGACGTATTACCTTCCATTGGTATTTAACCCAAAGCAGCAGTATCTTTTAAACAGATGCAACAAAGCGTCTGAATTTCCAGACAGACAGTTCTACAAAGATGCAGCCTGCACGGAATTAAAGCAAAATACAGCTTTATATCTGTATGAAAATCATATAGACGACAGCGATGAAGTGAAGAAATACCTTAAACGGTCATCAAAACAGATAGCATACCGACTTCTTAATTCAAACATGGATGACAAGCTTGTGAAGTTTCTTCAGCTTGGATTATTATCAAAAGCTTCTTTAAATGAACTGTTGCTCAGTTCAAGGGAAAAAGATAATGCAAGCATTTCGTCTTACATTCTTGAAGAACTGGATAAATTCAGCCAAAGCACTTTCAGATTGTAATATATTTTAACAGCCCAGGATGTATTTTCCGGGGCTGTTTTTTTGCTTATTTTTCTTATATTTTTTTGCTTTTTCACTCTTTTTCGGTCTACGCCATTTTCGCTTCTATTACCCGCTCTTCTGCTTCCTCCTTGGAGCCAAACCAATCCACCCAGATATCCTTCCGGCGGGTTTCAGAAAAACTGTTTTCAGGCTTTACCGCAGCCTGAACGGTATCAGTTATCGCGCAGGAAACGCGGCCATCGTTGTCAATAGCTGTCGTGACGCCCCAAAACGTCTTCAGCCCTGCCGGCAGCAGTTCATAATCAGCAGTTTCTTCCGGGGACAGTTCCCTCATGTAATCAACATACCCCCACACTTCACATCCGACTTCATCGCAGAATGTTTTTGTATCAAAATTCTTAACTTCATACACCCCGGCTCGTGGGCAGCAGCCAGGCATTAGCGGTCTTTCGGTACTGTAATATCTGTATGTTTTTTTATCTGCATTTTCTCCCATACATCATCAGCCTTTCTTTTTTCATGATTCTTTTGTCTTGTTTTTGCTTTTTCTTTATCATATCACACCGTAAAGCAAACCTCAAATTTTCAGCGAAAAAAAGAGCCGCATGCAACTGCGGCTCTCTATCAATATCCAGCGTTTAGCTTTCTTTCAGTCCAAAGATAGACTTAAATTTTGCATAATTATCACTTCGTCCTCTGTTTAAGATAGAGAAGTACACGGTTTTGAAATGGTAGTTGTATGTATCAAGGCATTTCTTGAAATACTTGGCAACAACTGCTGCATCCTGTCCAAACACACCGCAGCCAAACGCGCCGAGGATTAAAGTCTGTACCTTATTTTCTTCTGCCACATCCAGAACAAACTTGATTCGTCTAAGCAGCTCGGCATTGTTTTCATCAATCTCAACCCTTGCGTATTTTCCAGCTGCAGAAAAGTTTGGCGCCGCACATGTGATAACATCAATCTTGACCTGCTCCGGCTCTGCTCCGTAGACGCATACACTGTCATCCATAAAGATTACATCTTCGGAATATAATGCACGGTTAGTATAAAGGGCACGGTTATTATGCACCCTGTTCCACTGATAATATACCGGAAACTGTTTTAATACGTTATAAAGTGTAGATGCATGGCACAGGCATTCTTCCTGCGCGGAAGAGCCTTCCATAAACTTACCGCCCGGGTTTTTATAGCTTGCAAAATTCAGTACTGCTGTCTTTCCGTCTCTATGCTGAATAGCAGACTTTACGGAATCAAGCTTGTCTACAATGATAACCGGCTTTGCAGTTGCTGTTGTTTCGGTATCACCAGCCAGGTCAAACTCATCTTCCCTTTTTGCTGCCGCCGCAACTGCAATTCCGTCACCACCATAAGTTTTTGTATTTTTAACGCATTCTTCAATCTCGTTTTTAAAGCCTGCCTCCATCATTTTATAATGGCTTACAGCCTTTTCTTTTAACTCATCTTTTTTATTGAAATAAACGCTCATATTTTTTTCTCCTGTTTTTAATATTTTTTTTGTTGCACATACAATATGCTGAAAAGCTATCATTCTGGCATTTCTTTTGCGGATTTTTCAGCCTGGCATCTTTTTTTGATTTTTTTGATTATCTTTTTCGTTGTTTTTATCGGGTTTCTAAATCCATGCTCGTCACGGAAAGTCCATGTCCTGTTAGCTACAGCGTCAAACCATTTTTCAATCAGCGCGTCAATAGGTGTCTCTGCAAACTCTGCCTTCTCCTCATCAGACATAATCGCATAAAAATCATCTACGCACTGTTTCTTACTAAACTTTAATTTCGCGCTTGGCTCAATTGCATTGGAATACGTGATTGTTTCAATCGGAATCTTAACCTGCTGTCCTTCAAGACTTTCAGGTTTCTGTTGACCTGTTTTGTATCCATCTGTCACAGTGATAAAGCCGTCTTCAACACTAACCAGTTTACAGTTATAGAAATCAACAAAAATATCTTTCCCGTCTTTTTTAGTCTTGATTTTGAAATCCAATGAATCACCTGGGATATACACAGACTCCAGCTTATTACATCCGGCAATTCCTTTAAGCCTGTCTTTATATTCATACAGCTTGCCGTTTTTCACCACCCTCGCACCAGCTTCAAGCTTGATGTTCTTATCCTGTTCCTGATTGAAAGCCTTGATTGACTTGTCAATAAAATCTTTGACCGTGTTTACAAAGCTCATAAAATCTTCACGTTTCAGCATATCAAACGAAACAAACGCAGCCCCGCAGGTATACGGCGCAAACCTCGGGTCGTTTCCGCTTCCGACATCAACCGTGAACCAGTCATGCTTTTCGTCCTCGTCAATCCTTACTGTTCTCATCAACCTGTAAATATCTTCATTGACAATGCCAGCCGTATCAATGCTTTTTTTGTACCACATAATACAATCAGAATCCGGAATCTGTGTCTTCTGCCATGAGCCACCGTCAAAATCATCTTTCAGCAGTTCTTCTGCCATACCATTAATACATAACAGCGCCGGGAAATCACAGGCATATGAAACAAACTCTTTTTTCCATTTCTTTTTATCATTTCTTCTATATACTGTCATTGTGTAATAATAGTACAGAATATCTTTTGTAGTTTCAGCATGTACTACCGACTCCCCGGCCTGGATTGAAGGTTCCGAGAATTCAACTTTGACATCATCATATATCCATGTAGATTTAATTTTTTTTGACATATTTTTTCCTCACTTATTTTTTTTCTTACATACAATATGCGGAATTTTTTGCAGAAAAATATATTTTTACAAAAAAAATCGGCGGGAATTTTTCCCGCCGTAAATATTAGATACGAAATGTATGTTCAGGGTTGTTGTTTTTAGCTTCATTTTTATTTATTCTATCCAGCACTTCCGCTGCCAGTATCGGCATATTGTTATCATTTGCATACTCCAATACGTAATGCAATGTGTCATCAGAAAGCATGTCAAGCCTTGTGTAATTAGTGAGAATCCTTTCTTTCTTTGTCGCTGAAGAATTCCTGTCACATACATATTTGACGATTTTCAGACTATGCTGCTGCAGGAAAGTTTTGGCCGCATCATTACTGTTGTCCATCATATACATCTTTTCAGCCATAATTTCTCTTGCATCATCGTTGTTTCCAAGCATAAAGGAAGAATCAATCTGTGACTTCATTTCAGCTGAGCCGTTAGCAAAGTATTCTCTGCATGCTTTATGCAAGAGCGTTTCGTCTCCGTGCATTGCAAACGCATAAGGCAGAACGGTCATTCGGTCGCCAATGGTTATTTTTACCACGGCTTCCACGCTGTTTTTAAAAACGGTATCAATAATACTGTCATCATATTTATCAGTAGTCAGCTCCTTTATGTTTCCAAAACTATTCTGCTGCAGATGTACCCTGTCAGAAACTATTACTTTTTCGATATCACATCTTCTGAATGCGCCTTCATCAACACAGCATAAATTGTCTTTATCTGACGGCAAAAGAACTGCTGTTCCAGGAATCGGTTCTTCACCTTCAAAAGAGACGCTTTCAACGCCGCTTTCATAAAAAGCATACTTTTCAATTACCTCCATCTGATGAGGGATGACAATTGATTTAAGCTCACGGCAATTCATAAAAGAGAACCATCCAATCGCTTTTATCCCTATTCCGAAATCAATCTTTTTCACCGTACTTGATGCAAAAGCATCATTTTCAAGCTGAATCAGCGTTGACGGGAATGACACGGAATCTATATGGCAATGCTTGAACGCATTGGCTGCAATTATTTCAGTTCCTTTAGGAATAGTGACATGTCCAGTTTTACCCCGCGGGCATTTTAAAAGTCTCTTTCCATCATAAGAATACACGATGCCATCTATGCTTTTGTATGTCTTACTGTCATCAAAAATATTAATATTCTCAACTCCTTCCCGGTCACACAGTTCAGCAATAGAATCAATTGTTAACCTTGAAGCCATTTCCTCTTTTGTCTGACATACTGATTCACCAAGGTTGCCGCATATATTAATAGCTTTCGGAAGCATATTACATCTGTACAGCAGCTGTACTGTCGAGCCCCTGTGTACTGTAATCTGCTTGATTTTTTCAAATGGAAGATGATTTGCAATAGTATGCAAATCTTCGTCTTCGTCAGGGAATACCACATTATCACATTCAGTATCAACATCAAAGACCATTCCGTTGATGCATTTTACACCATTTACAAACGTCAGCCTGCCTATCGCAGAATTATTAAAGGCCTCCCTGTTGCACGTGTTGATTCCGTCAGACCCGGTGACATTCAACGTCTCGCTGCCCGAAAACGCAAAATCCAAAATAGCAGAAATACCACTCAAATCTGCAGTTTCATCAGGTTTTAAACAAAACGTATTGTAAAGACTAAAATCCCCATGAAGCCCTCCACAGAGCATACTTCCTTCCCTGTAAAAATTCTTTTCAGATGTAACTTTTCTGACATTTGGGAACATCTCATTTGATATTGATATGACTCCCGCATGCTCACTGATATGCAGTTCTTTTACGTCAGGGAATACCTTTTTTGAAAGCTTCAGAAAAAAATCGTAATAGTCTCCAAATATTACCTTTTCCACTCCCGGCTTAACGTCAATATCCATACAATCTCCATCTTCATCATCAGCAATAAAACGAACATCGTTCTGAAAATTCACATATTCTATCATATTTTTCGCTTCCTTTCTTTATCACTCCGGCAATCCGGCATTTTGTTTACACATCCAATATGCCGGATTTTGCATGTGACAAAACCAATTTCTGCAAATTTCCGACTTTTCTGCTGCAAAAAAAACGCAAAAAACCGCTTAAAATGCGGTTTTTTCTTGACTTATTTCTCTTCATCCGTGATATAATATGTATGTGAAACCTCCCACATTTAAAAGCAGACACGTCGAGAAAGGATATTATTATGACACGAAGCGAATTTGTGGAACTTATAGAAGACAAAACAAAGAAAGAACTGGAAAGCTGGCAGAACCTCAAAGATACAAAAATTTCAGTTATCAGACTGCCGCTCCAGGGAAAATCCCTATATATAATTGAAGCTGATTATGCCGACCGGACGGTCAGCGTGAATTTAAGCAAGTATTACAATTTATACGAAAACGAAATAACAAATACCATCAGCACACCGGACAGCGGCATATCGTTTCTGGACGTAATCGCAAACCAGATTGCTTCCGAAATACAGGAAAAGCTGACCGAGCCCGACGAGCTTACCGAAGATGACATTTCAGACATGCGAAGTGACATTTTGGGAAGTACAGTCATCGGAATTGTAAACAAAGACCATCCGATAGCAAAGCACGATTTTCTTGTGTACAAAGACATATACGATATGCGTTTTATATATTACTCTGATTATACAGATTTGGGGCTTCCGGTTATAGACACGGCAAGAAGAAAAGAAGAGTTAAAACAATACAGCATACCATTCTCAGAGCTGAACGCCGAAGCATTAAAAAATACGGAACAGACTCACCCGGCATGCATAACACAGTCAGAGAAACATGGGTACACAGTCTGCCATATAACATCAGGCAACGAACCATTTGGCGCTGCCGCCCTGTTTTATCCAGACACATTAAATAAAATAAGCCATATGCTTTCCGGCAGCTTCTTCCTGCTGCCATACAATACACATGAATTCTATGCGATTGGCTTTACAAAAGAAGGAAGAGAAACATTAAAAAAATCACTAAAAAAAGCTCTTTTTGAAATCAATCAGAAAATGTGTGAGTCACATATGCAAGATATGATTTTGTCAGAAAATATATATGTGTATGATTCGGAGGAAGGAAACCTGCAAGCGGTTTGATTTTGCGAAACACGCAGTTACGGGCAGATTCTACACCAATAGTGTCGTTAAAACGACATTATCAAAAACCTAATAATTTAAGTAAATATACACACGAAGAAAGACTGTGTGTATATTTACTTAAGTAATTGCCACAAAAAAGCAGAGCAATCAGCTCTGCTTTACTTATTTTTTACAACGCAAATTTCTGCTTTTCTGCCGGATATTTCCCAAGCATATTCAGTGCATACGCCGAGATTTCCGTATATTCTTTCTTAATCGCAACATCAAGGATATATTCGCAAGCCTCTGCCGTCATAAGCCCAAGCTTAATAAAATTCATAATCTCATCTTCTGTCCTGTTATTTGTTACAAAGTTCTGAATGATATGTCTGCTATGGCTATAGATATACTCTTTTGCAACATCATTTGATTTGTCCCGCAAATACATTTCAATCGCCATAAATTCCCTGTCTTCTTTTTTGCCGGCATACATAAACATACTTCTGACTTCATGCATAACTTTTTCAGGAACAGTTTTGCTTGAAAAATACATATGCAATACCGCATCAATATTTGAGAAGGTGATTGAGTTATCAGCATATTTTGGAATCAACGCCGAGCGCTCATTGATTATAATGTCAGTGAGACATATGGAGCACCCAGTACTTTTATCCATTTCTTTTTTGATATACGAAAAAGGAACTTTTCTGTCAAGAGACTTCATTACTGATGATAATAAATCCGTATCATACCGGCGTGCAATAACAGTATCAGTCCCGAAGAACGCATCCTCAGATATACTTTTCAGCGATTCAGGAAGCTTCACTGTCTTTATCGGGCATCCATTAAATGCATTGTTGCTAACTGAAACCAGGCCTTCACTTATGCAAAGCTCGTTTACTGCACTGTTCTCAAAAGCCCTTGAACCAATAGATTTTACCTGTGGAGGTATAATGATTGATTTAAGATTATCACACGATACAAAACACTGTTTTTCAACATTACTGCCAATCATTTCAAGCCCTGTTCCAAAATCAACCTTTTTAAGATTCTTGCAGTAGAAAAATGCCATAAATCCAATCTTTTTTAATGTAGATGGGAAATGCACCTCTTCTAAGCTTCCAAGCTTAAATGCATTCCTTGCAATCTCCTCAACTCCTTCCGGAATATCTACGCGTCCAGTCCTGCCTGTCGGGCAGGCTATCAGGCATTTACCGTCAAGTGAGTACACAATACCGTCAATTGTTCTGTACTGGCTTGAATTGACAATATTAACATACGATATATTTGCAAGTTTCAGTGTATTAAGTTCATACCCCTCAACAGACATTACCGTAACTTTCTTCGGCATTGCCTTTGCCGTCATACTCATATCATAAACCGTTGAAGCATGACTGACTGTTACGTTCTTGACATGGCTCCAATCAAGGCCACTGATAATCGTACTGATATTGATTTCATCATCTGGAATCACAATGTTATCGCATGTGTTGTCAATACCAACAAGCATACATCCAACCATCCTGACACCATTCACAAATGGCAGCCGCTCAACAGCTGAATTCTTAAAAGCCCCTTCGCTGCATATAGATACATATTCCGTATTGATGATATTGATAGATTCACAGCCATTAAAAGCATTCGCTGCAATCATATCAATCCCGTCAAGATTAATGACTTCGCCGGCTTTTTTACAGAAGGTATTCAACAAAACAGTACCGTCATTTTCTTCAACTAACATATCGCCGCCATAAAATTCCGGGCTGTCAGATGTCACTTCTCTTACATTCGGGAACATTGAGTTCTTCATGCTGATGTAATATACATTTTCGTTAATGTGTATCTTTTTTACATTCGGAAATACCTTATCCACTTCATCCCAAAACGCATCGCCATCGTCATCCAAATCAATCTCCAGCTCCTCAACATCATCATCAATGTCAATATCTTCGCATACGTCGTTATCGGTATACCAAAAAGACGCGCCGCCATGTTTTACTTCTCTCATTTTTTTCATAAATTTCATAAGTTTTTTCCTTTCTTTTTTATTTGACTTTGTCGTTTACAATATGCCGAAAATGAAGGTATAAGAAAAAGAGGACATTATGTTGTCCTCTTTTTCTGCCGGCAATCAGGCCAGAAGCTGTCTATTTCTTTTCTGTCTTTGTTCTGACTGCCTGAATGACGTCCTGTCGGTCATCCTTATCTGCAAAATTCAAAATTTCAGTATTCCGGTTAATGGCTCCGATGATACTATCAGATGGCATCCCAGAAAGCACATATTTCTTTCTGAAAAAACGCTGCATATCTTCCATCATTCTGGTGCACTGATACCACGTGGATACATCATCAAGTGATATATATCCAAGAGTATATTTTTCCTCAAGTTTTTCTTTCATTTCGGTTAATATTTTCCAGGCCTCGTCTGTCTGTCCTGTCTGTATCATCCTATTGGCCAGTTTAATACTGTACATTCCATCTGCCACAGGCCTTTCCCTGCGTTCCTGCAGCGGGCATCCTACCATCAGCCGATACCACATCCAGCCAAACATCCAATCATGTCTGTCAACTTCGTAATGCTCACCGATGGTATAGTACACAAAATCAGCATATGCAACACCCTTTTCGCGTTCAGTTACCTGCTGCAGATATTGTTCAGCTTGGCTTTCCGTGTCCGGATTTCTAAGTCCAATCAGTCCAGCTAATACATAAGCAATTGTAAATCTCTTGTCTTCTTCGCATAGCTTAACCGCCGCAGCCATCAGCTTGCTATCATCAAAAACCGCAATCTGTCGACATTCAGCACATATCTTATTGACTTTCCGGCAGCAGTTCAGGTATGCGTATCTCTGCTGTACACAGCCATCAAACGGTAGTTTATTACAGACCGACAGCCAATCATCCAGCCTGTCCGGTGCTACACGCCAGCGCAACATAAAATCCAGATACGCCACATCTTCGTCAACAAAAATGTCATATGTATCTGTCAGGTCGTCTCCTACTGTCTCGAGAACTTTTGCTTTGGCTTCTTTTCCAAATTCTTTTCTTTTTTCTCTGCTGGACAAATCCATACCTGCCGGAACAGGAAATTCAACGATGTTTTGGTTTGAGTATGTTTTTAAGGTTGCTTTTGCATTGTTCTGGTGTGTCATTAGTATTGCACAGTCAAACCCAAAGCAATCAGGGAAGCCAGAGTTTCCTGCCTGCTGCGGCATTGCATAGTCGTAAACATAGATACCGCAAAGTTTGAAAAACCGATTGATATATTTCGCCGGAATTAGCTGGTCTTCATCCCGAATCACTATTACAGAATATGTCATTTTTTTTGCCCTCCTTAACTTTTCTTACATACAATATGCCGGATTTTTGCAAAAAGACAGCGAAAAAATTCGCTGTCAAAAATTCTCGTCTGCAAACCTCTCACACATCTCCGGTGTCAGTGCGAAGCCGTAATACAAAATCCTCGGCCTTGTTGTCTCAACAATCTTATTTGACCGAGGCTTACGGTGTATCAGCCAGCTATGCTGTCTCCACATACCATCGGCAGACAGTGCATATCCGGTGCAAATTACAGTTTCATCCTTGTTCTGCTCCCAGATTCTCGCCGAATTGGAATGGCACTGACAAGCTTCGCCTCTCATCCTCTCGGCATTGTATCCAAGCCAAAACTGGCCATATTCCAGGATATTTTCAAGGTCATCTTCGTATCCTGGCAAGCAGACTGCATCGCCAGCAAAATCAAGAAGCCGGGCTTTCAGGTCAAACAGCCGCTCGTCCATTTCCGGAAACATCTTTTTCGCCTCAGCGACAGTATCCTGAAACCAGAAGAACATGTTCTTACAGGAATTTTTCCATGTGTCAGACATCGGCCGCCAGGCAACAGTATTTTTTGCATGCAGGTTTTTGCTTTCACTGTACATCAGGCATTTATCGAAAAATGCTTTATCGTCAATTGGAGCGATAACCGACTTTCCGTCCAATACAACCCTGCTGCCGCAGGCATTACGGATATTGATAAGTTCCTGTGTTGTTTTTTCGTTTTGCATCATATAAGTTGTTTTCCTTTCTTTTTTGCGTTTATTTTTTTTGCTTCATATACAATATGCCGGAAATACACTGGAGAAAAAATTTAAGTAATCCTCCGTAAAAGTGTAAATTTTACGGAGATTTACCTAATTTATTTTTAGCCTTTTTTCTTTCCATCTTTTCCTGCATATTATTTTTGAAACAAAAATTTTTACAATAACAAAGAAAGGAAAAAGAAAAATGAAAAATAGTCAGAACTTAGTTTCGTATTCTCCTGTGAAAGGTGTGTACTTATACTTCGCAGACAGCATGATGACTGACATTGTTGATATTGATGTTGAATCTGGAATTCGCAGTATCGTCTTGTCCGGGCCTAACGCAGAGAGAAATAGGTTAAGCCGCAGGATTAAATTGAGAAATATATTTAAGCAGTTTCCCGATGTTGAAGAATTAGTCATCAAGGAAGATATCGCAGATATTGATATTTCCAATTTTATGTTTCCGAGTGTGAGAAATGTGGATTCTGAAAATCCATACTTCTTTAACTGCCAATATCTTATATGGTCGATAGGCTTGAATAGTGTATTAAAGAATACATTTTGTATTAAGTCTGATGAACAAGTCCAGCCACTGCCTGATATTGATACAATTGCGGATTACGCGTTTGAAGGATGTCAGTTAACATCTTTTTTCAACAACGATACTTCTTTTAACACTGTTCAAATTATCAATCACCATGCCTTTGATGGGGCATTATTTTCTGGTATTCCATCAAAAAATGGTTTCAAAATAGTTGGAAATATTGTCTTTGGTGTAGATGATGATGCTGAAGAAATTGAATTTCCGGAAGACACCAAATGTGTTCTGCCGACAGATATAGATTACAAAAATGTCAAACGGGCAGTCATCAGGAATATCAAAAATGTTAATGGAATCAATAAATTGCCAGAAACAATCGTGATTGCAGATACTGAATTCTCAAAGAATAACATGTTTGGAATATACATGTATCTTAACACGACAAATGTATCATGTATTGAAGCATCCCCAAGCAGCGGGTTCGTATCAAAAGATGGAATTCTGTACTCCGGAGATATAAGTTGCCTGATTCTATGTCCAATCAAGAAAACCGGAGATATTATCGTTCCTGAAGGTGTAACTTGTATTAATGATTTTGCATTTTATAAAACAAGAATAGATTCAGTCACATTTCCGTCTTCATTGAAAAATATTAAAAAGGAAGCATTTCGGCAGTCTAAAATCCGCAAAATAGATTTCGGCTCCGGAATTAAAAAAATCGGAAATAATGCAAGCAATATTTTTGCCGACTGCCAGAATCTGGCTCATGTTGAGTTTCCTCCTCAAGTTACAGACATCGGACATAGTGCATTTTTTAACTGCGGTAATCTTAAATCTGTTACAATGCACGAAGGGATTTCAACCATTGGACTGCGTGCATTTGCCTTGTGTAAAAAACTGAAAAGCATAACTCTTCCAAAAAGTATCAAATACGCTGGAGACTCAAGTTTTTATAGCACACAAGAACTGCATACTCCACATCTCTTTTCAGGTCTGCCGTATGCATTTTTGTCTGGGATAAGTTTATCACCCGTTAAAAAACTTATTGTTGGAGATAATGAGTTTATTGTGCCGGCATCTTTAAGTTACAAGACTTTGTATACGTTAAATCAGCAATGCAGTAATGGCTATTTGTGTAAGTCTGATTTGCATGATTTGTATCAAGGTGCGATAAACACCGAATTAAAACAGGACACTGCATATTATATTTACAAACAGAGTCCGGGAGCAGATGCTGAACTTGAAAAGTACTTAAGACGCTGTGCAAAACAGATTGCGCTGCGATACATTAAAGAAAACAAGGATGATGAGTTCGTCGAATTTATCGGCTTTAAGTTGTTATCGGAAGCATCAATCAAGCAACTTTTGCAGGTCGCAAATGAGGCAGATAAGCCCTCAATTGTAGCATATTTGCTGACGCAGACGCAGGACAAACCGAGTTCCAAATTCACGCTTTAACGAAACACCTTTTCAATATTGAGCCAACTGTCGCATCGACAGCTGGCTCTTTTCTTTCTTCTTTTTTCTTTTTCTACCGCAAAAAAAACAGCCCTGCATAAAGCAGGGCTATCAGTTAAGCAGCAGAATTATTCTTTTCGTGTGGATTCGAGCCAGGAATAATACGCCCAGTCGATACACTCTCCTTCTGTCTCGCCGTTTCCTTCGCAATATCTGTCATACGCCTTTTCAGCAAGCTCTTCCGCCAGTTCTTCGTCAGAGATTTCGCAACGCCCCATCATCTCACTCTTCATGAACATTGTAACAAATTCAGCATTGGCCTCAGCCAGTTCCTCATATGTCAACTCGTACTCCTTACCGTCTCTTACAATTTTCATATTATTTTTCCTTTCTGGTTTTGTTATTTTTGCGGCAGCAAATAGCATTTACTGCCGTGTTGTGCAAAGCACGTGTTAAATCGCCACCGGAATATTCTTAATCTGTGGATGTGTCTGGTAGTCTTCAACAATCAAATCATCAACCGTGAAATCATAAAAATTTCTCACATCCGGATTCAATCTCACCACCGGAGCCGGCAGCGGCTCGCGTGTCAGCAACTCCTTGATGATATCAACATGCCTGTCATAGATATGTGCATCAGCAATCATATGCACCAGCTCGCCTGGAATCATATCGCATACCTGAGCAATCATCATTACCAGCAATGCATACTGACATACGTTCCAATTGCCGGCAGCTAAGATATCGTTAGAACGCTGATTCAGAATGGCGTTTAAGACCAGCTTGTTGGAGTCTTTATCCTGAGTAACGTTAAATGTCATACTGTAAGCACATGGATACAAATTCATCGCATGAAGGTCTGCAAAATTATAGATATTTGTCATAATCCTGCGGCTGAACGGTACATTTTTTAAGTCGTAGATGGTTTTGTCCACTTGGTCCATGCTCCACGGCTCGCCGGGTGTTTTAACTGCATACCAGCGGGCAACATTGCCGTCATCATTAGATGCGACAAACATCTCAGTACCAAAACCAACCTGCTCGTATTCACCATCCGGAAATGCAGCTCGCAGTCCATCAAGTGTTACGTCTTTACATTGAATTTTTTTCTCAAGTTGATAACCATATGCTTCACCAATGCTGCCATCTTCATCAGCCCAGCTGTCCCAAATGTGACTGTTTAAATCATGAATATTATTGGACTTTTTCTGCCAAATCCACAGAATCTCATCCATTGCGCTCTTTAACGCTGTTCTTCTTAATGTCAATGCCGGGAATTCTTTTCGTAGGTCATACCGATTACATATGCCGAATTTTTTGATTGTGTAAGCTGCGGTACCATCCGGCCAATGCGGTCTAACCTTTTCACCACGGGTATCTGTTCCATTCTCCAGAATATCTTGACACATATTTTTGAATACTAAATCTGCATAACTCATTTTTTTCTTTCTCCTTTTCTTTATTATTTTTTAGTTTTGCAAGAATAATATGATGAATTTTATGGGAAAAGAAAAAGCCATCCGCAATTAATGCGAAAGGCTTTGTACCGATTTTTAAATATTTTTCATCTGCTGATTATCAGGAATTCTCCACTTTGACGATTCTGAATATCAGCTACAAGAAAATGCTGTGCTTCGGCATACCTGAAAGCCTGTCCCTTCATATACGGAGAATATCTGTCTTCCAGACAGAAGCCGAATATTTGCTTTCCTTTTTCTGCTTCTTCTAGCAGCCACACAACAGTTGACCCAGTAGTTCCAACTTTTGCCGGGTATTCGTACAAGGTCGTCATTTTAATTTCTTTTGTATATGGATTTGTTGTTAACCTTCTTATCTTTTTCATTTTTTTCTCAACAAAATTTCCTGTCCTCTCGTAATTTCATTTTGTACATCTTGAAAGCATGGATGCTGTGGATATATTTTTCTTAATTCTTTATTTCTTTTTATTCCAGCTTCTCTTGTTCCAGGCGCTCCAATATAATGATATGCCTCGTCAACCATGCCAAAAATACAGCGTTGATGATTCGGCGACTGCTCTTTTTGCAGTATATATTCTGCAATACGTTTTCTTGCCTCGTCTTTTGTTTTACATTTTGCCGTCACAGAATCCAGTTTTGTAAAATCCGCAGATTTCAGAGAAATTGACAAATCCAACATATGGCCATCAAGCACGACAAAACTGTGATGCACCGGCAGCTCATCTCTCATGAACAGCCATCCCACATACTGCTCTGCCGGATAGCCTGATTTATTCAAAGCCGCGCAAAGTTTTTCTGCATTTGTAAAGCATCTTCCTACTTCTGGTTTGATTGAATCAAAGATTGCTATAATCCTCTCATCCACAATTTCGCTTGTGTTATCAGCATCAAAGCATTTAAACAAATCAGATTCCAGTGGATACATTCTGGAAGGGATACTAATTGTTTCGCCGCTTACCTTATATATTACTCTATTTGTCTTTTTGATGATTTCCATATATTTTTCCTCTTATTTCGTATATATTTTTAATTATATCTTAAGATATATCGGAAATCAATATTGCTTCATATGTAACATTTCCCTTTAATAATCCGTTATACGTATACATGCCATATAAAGAACCGTCAGAATTAATTTCTTCACGAACGTCTGACCTGCCATATGGAAGGAACCAAGCTCCTTCAGTCCCATATTTGTCAAAATATTCTTCGGCAAGTTTTATCAAAAAGTCTTTCGTTTCATCAACAGTTCCATTATATCGAAGATTCCTTTTCTCGCCCGTCCATTCGTTGGCAATGTTGATTTTCCAATTGTATTTTTGCATATTTTTTCTCTCCTATATTTTATCCCCCCCTAGCGAGGGGGCAGGTTCCCAAATATAACTGTTTAAATCAGCGATAGATTAATCCCCTCCCGCGAGGGGCAAACTTTTGCCTGTCAATCTTGGATGCAGACAGCATCGAGACATCCCCTCCCACGAGGAGCAAACTCTGTCTTGGAGATATCGAAAACATATCCTACCGAAGCATCCCTTCCAGTGAGGGGCAAACACGTAAGGTGTTTTCGCAATACTTCTGAGGGTAGATTAATCCCCTCCTACGAGGGGCAAACATGTTAATTCATATTCTTTTCCGTCTCGCACAATGAGAAATCCCCTCCCGCGAGGGGCAAACCAGAAGTATCTTGACCATCTCACTGAAACGTGCGATTAATCCCCTCCTGCGAAGGGCAGACTCGGAAAACCGGAAGATGCAGACGTATTATATGATTTATCCCTTCTTGCGAAGGGCAGACGACCCATCTCCAAAACCGTTTCTCCCGTCGTCCGATTCATCCCTTCTTACGAAGGGCAAGGGCAGACACTTTTTGCATAGTGTCTTTATAGCGACACTATGATTCATCCCCTCCTGCAAGGGGCAGACGAGCCCTCGCTCGTTAACATCGTTCTTGCCGGCGATTAATCCCCTCCCGCGAGGGGCAAACAATATGCAAAATCTTTTGAAAAATAAAAATCGCGATTAATCCCCTCCCGCGAGGGGCAAACCACCACTGGTATGGTCGTATCTGACCAGTGAACGATTAATCCCCTCCCGCGAGGGGCAAACGTCCAAGATAACAATGCGTTTTTGCAATCATTCGATTAATCCCCTCCCGCGAGGGGCAAACCAAGCGCCCTCAAATAAGAGCTGTTGCTTCAATGATTAATCCCCTCCCGCGAGGGGCAAACTAGATGGCAGCAGCCAGACCAAGATGAAGGCACGATTAATCCCCTCCCGCGAGGGGCAAACAAGAGATTCATGGAAATGCCTTAAAATCAATGCGATTAATCCCCTCCCGCGAGGGGCAAACACTAAAGGAACCCTTAAACAGTTTTATGCCGATGATTAATCCCCTCCCGCGAGGGGCAAACGCCACTCCGGCGACATCCTGAACTCGGCAATCCGATTAATCCCCTCCCGCGAGGGGCAAACACTCAGTGTTTATGCGGCTTTCAGCCGCCTTAAACACCCCGTTGTGCAATTTGCACAAATTTTGCTTCCAACTCATCACACATCATCGTTGGAGGATAGACCGCAACAAACCTCTGGTTGTCCGTCTGTTCGGAGTTTGATGGACGTGTGCAGGGAGTCAGAACCCCCGTCCACGCAGCATCGCAGACTACGTCTGCTTCGCTCGTCCAAGACTGGTAAAGGTGAATGCAAGTTCATTTTTAATCTGGTAACGACTCCGGCGTCTGGCCGTGGAATTATCACCGAATCATTTCCTCTACATATAATATGCCGAAAAAATATTTTTTTTTGCAATTTTTTCAAATATTTTTTTATATTTTTTCAATCCTCATTCCATATTCATCATCTATGACGATTTCTTTGCCTCCACTCACACAGTCATCTTTTGTATATATCTGTACATCTTTAAAAATGCCTGTTTCAGGCTTGCGGAAATTCTTGAAATTTTTAATCTTCGATTCTCTGACAGATACCACACGACATTTGAACAACTCTATGTCTGCCTTACTGTTCTGTCCTAACTCTTCAATTTCTGTATCATCCAATATCGCAATTTGAACCATCGTTTCATCGGTATTTGACAGACGGACATTCAGATTTTTGTCTGTCAGGTCGTTTTTTCTTGTGTATATTTCAAACCCGTTTTCAATTTTAATATTTCCGGCATCTGAATTTGCCTCGTCTATAATTTGGCGAACACGCACATCAATTGAGGCATGGCTGTATACGTAATTAATCATGTCAGGCATACCTGACGGTATCAATAGATGGCCATTATGTTCCCGAATTGCGTCAATTGTTGCGTCAAGATAACATTTTTCATAAACATACTCAGTCCCGCCATAACTGGACAAATCGGACGGAATCAACACCTGGACAGTATTCGCAACAACTACATGTTCCCTGATAGTCCCCGCATCCCCATGTCTGTGATATCGGCCTATTCTCTGGAAGAGCAAGTCAATCGGACAGATTGCAGTTATCATATAATCAACATCAATATCAAGGGATTGTTCTAAAACCTGCGTTCCAACAATAATGACACGTTCAGGTCTTTTGGTTCTATCTTTACCGCACATTGCCAAAATCTCCCGGCTCGTCTCATCTCGTGCATTTATAGTCATTCTGGAATGATATAGAATTATTTTACAGTCATTCTTTTTGCTTTTTTTGATTTTGTCATATACACAGATTGCATCTGCGACTGTATTCATAATCACGCATTCGCACCCTCCATTTTTGACTGCATCAACTGCATATCGTGCAATTTTATCATTGTCGTTTAGTATCGGCAGCAGCTCACACGAGATTTTTTTGTCAGGCATATATTGATGCGATACGTGTTCATGTGTCTTTCCGTCTTTTGTAACATACGATATCATCGGGTATCCGTTATGCAATTCTATATCTCCATCGCAAAGCACACCAAGCAAATCGTTTTTCGTAGATATTGGCAATGTAGCCGACAACATAATGACGGGAACGCCGAGTTCTCCACATATCTTCAGCAAATCCTTTATCACAGCAAGCATATATGCGTCATACGCGTGAATTTCGTCAATAATCAGCACTTTTGACGCCAAACCATCCATCCGGACACTCTCAAACCTCACCAGCCTGGCAGCAGTCATTACCTGGTCAACAGTACCAACAGCAGATGCCGCCAATAATCTCTGGCGAGACATATCTGTCCATACAGGCTTTTTATCTGGTTCTCTTAATAGCATTGATTTTGACGTATATAGCTTCGTATTTCGCATACCGCGTGAGGTTAAAAATTCATCCACACGGTCTTGAATCGCCTCTGCAGAAACACCGGTCGGTAATCCCATATATATTCCAGACAATCCAGAACGATTACCAAGAACGGCGGCTGCATACAACGCCGCTTCGGTTTTTCCAGAACCGCAATCGGATTCAATCAGCATGCATTTGATGTCATTTTTATGTACAATTTTTTCAACGTCATTTTGCACCGGTCTTCCATTGAATCCAAACGCGCTCTTAAAATCCTGCATCACTGGAATTTGCTGCCGTATCAGCCCCTCATTGTTCAGAAATTTCAACGCCTGAACCTTTCTTGATTCCAAAAATTCGTCTATGTTTTCACACTGTTGATTGTCGAATACATAGTTATTTGATGCTATCCAATCCGCGGTAATCATTATGCCTAAGATTGCATTTTGTACTACAAACAACTCTGACTTGCTGATATTTTTGTTTATCAAATTTAGATTGTCAAATCGAAAAATATTCTTTATATAATCATAAATCTCATTCTGGATATGCCTCCATTTTTTTGCCTTTTCTTTATCATCAATTTTTATAATATCAATATCAGAATTTTTTTTATGTTCTTTTTGGTGATGCATTCTGATAATTTGAGATATAATATCGGAATTTTTCATATCAACATCATCAACACTCAATCTGTCAAAGATATTCGCTCCATACTGCTCATGTCTAAACCGGGTGTCAAATGATACCTGATTTAAACCCTCTTGTCTTAACATTTCCAGCGTTTCCTCATCACGGCCTTGAAATGTCGGGTGTATTTTTCCTATGTCGTGAATAGCGCAGATAAACACGATTTTTGTTAACAACGTATCTCTATCGCAACCAGTTATTTCAGACAATCTATTCAATACCGGGTGGTAGATACCGTTCGTATCAGTCAGGCACTCTGCAACTATTCCGGTCTCCAACATATGATTGATTAAAGATTTTTTGGGGGCTGTTTTTGCCCATATTTTTGTTATGTCCATTATGTTCCTCCGAAAAAATGATAGATTCATCCCCTCCGGAGAGGGGCAGACCGCATCTTTGCAGCGGGTATCTGGCTGCAGCCCGATTCATCCCTTCTTGCGAAGGGCAGACCATCTTGAAGTGCAGAGCCTGTATATGGTTCTGGATTCATCCCCTCCTGCGAAGGGCAGACGGGCAGCTGGGCAGAAATTTCAAGAATGCCCATGATTCATCCCTTCCTACGAAGGGCAGGCTGACGGCTAACATACGGCCAATGGAGCGATTACGATTCATCCCTTCCTACGAAGGGCAGCCCACTCATAAAGTTTGGTTTTTCCGGGCGTTACCGATTCATCCCTTCCTGCGAAGGGCAAACACATGATTTTCCGCAATCCTCACGCACATATCCGAGCAATCCCCTCCTGCGAGGAGCAGACTAAAAGATGATGCCGAAGATGTAGTCTTTGAACGAGCCATCCCCTTCTGCAAGGGGCAAACACCTCTTTATATGTGGCCAGTCAGTCTTTGTATGATTCATCCCTTCTTGCGAAGGGCAGATAAGGTTTTTGTTGATGATGATATCCGTTATGCCGATTCATCCCTTCTTGCGAAGGGCAGACTCTTGTCGGCCGTAGATTTGTGCTATACCTGGTGATTCATCCCCTCCCACGAGGGGCAGCCTGACTTCTTCGCCCCAACGACAGCACCCGCGGCGATTCATCCCCTCCCACGAGGGGCAGCCACAGGAGCAGAAACGGCTATTTTGTTTGTTGTCGATTCATCCCCTCCCACGAGGGGCAGCCACTCGCTTCTTTTTCTTCTGGTGTACTGGTGTCGATTCATCCCCTCCCACGAGGGGCAGCCACTCAGTGTTTATGCGGCTTTCAGCCGCCTTAAACACCTCGTTGTGCAATTTGCGCAAATGCCGCTCTCGTCTCGTCCACATATTTAATATGCCGAAAAAACCGCCGCATTTTCATTTTTTTTAAATTATTTTTTTTGTTTTTCAACCCCCATCACCAGAGACATTCCGGCTCCGTATGATTTAGACCGGCCCACTCCATTTTTAATCAGGTTCCGTAATGCGTTTGCATCACTGACACGCAGCAGGAATTCATATCCGAATACGCTTACCGGATGAGAATCACCGCAGCTTTTTGTGACCTGGCGCCTGTTTTTTGACAATTCATTAATAGCAATCACATTGCCGGCATTTATGAATTTTCTTTTTACCCATTCTTTTCTGTCGTTTTCATCTGCAATCAGGATATTTGATGACCGTTTTCCAACTCTGGTCTGTTTTTTTGTTGGTTCATACATCGCAAACAGCTTAACGATATCGCCGGCATTAATTTTAGCGACCATTTCATCACAGTTCCTTGAATTCATTAATCGTAATGAGTCCGGAATTTCATACGGTTCAATGTCAGACTGTATTATCAGATTTTTTCCGATTACCATATACAGGACATTATGGTATGCACGGTTGCAGTGAAACATTGACTGAATAATTTTATGTATGGTATCTGAATTTTGTACAAAGCTTTTACACTCGAATGTGCTGATAATCATTAATTTCGCCCTCCTTAATCTCTGAAATTCCCTGACTGACAGGTTCTGCCGGAATACAGCATTTGCTTCCGAGGTAATACTGCCATACAGGAGTTTTTAATGCCGCCTGGATTTTATTTAATGTTTCCTCATCAGAAATCAGATATAACACAAATCTACGGCCGACCAGATATTCTTTATCAATCAGCGTCGCTGAATATAAACGACCGCCATTTGCCGTTGGCATTCCCTTTTCTGTATCCATTACTGTCTGGTAATCAATCAGCGTATCAATTGAATTAATGGTCGCCGATTCCAGCATTGACCCAGAGTTTTTAACATCAAGATACAGCTCGGTTGAATTTGCCAAGGCATCAATCCTTTTATCGTCCCTATCATACCCTAATGCACAGGCAATCATTCCTATGATACCGCTTTTCGTTGGAGCCAGCTCAGTGTATCTCTGAGATGGCCCCAGGCTTCTGATTCGCCATGACTGGAGCATGGCGGAACAGACAAGCTTTAATTTTTTAGAATTTTTCATCAATGACATCCCCTACTTTTTTAACAGCTTCTTTCCATGGCATATGCTCAGCACCATTCAGCATTTCCGGAGATTCTCCGGTGTAAATTCTTGCCAGGTAATCTGAATCATCTGCAAAATCTCCGCTTGTAAATTCGTTCATGGCATTCAAAAATTTATCAGCTTCAGTCTTAGCAGCTGCACTTCCCTTTTTAACCATTTCTTTAATGCAGTATGTATCAGCCGTACGTCCTTCTCCGTCTTCCTTGATTGTGATATATACACCAACCGGGTCAGGACGTGATGCAAACGAATTCTGGCCGCCGCTCGGAGCAGATGTGGCAATATCATTAATCACACACTTGACAGCCTCAATAATTACAGTCTTAATACGCTGCACATTCTTTTCATCTGACATGTCTACCCCTTTAGTCAGGTTGTCATAAAATTTTCCTACATCAATGCTTGCATATTCATAGTACACATGACTGGAAAATTCTTTTTCGTCCAGATATCCGGCACCGCTCTGTCCACTTTCAGTCTCGCTTGCCATTGCTGACAGATAGTTATCAACAACGATATAGTAATCGCTGTCCAGTGTGGCTTTTCCTAATGAATAACTATGATTAACGCACATAGCACTTTCAACAGTCTCCATTACACCGGATGTCGCCATTCTGCCAAACAATGAACATTCAACGCCATATTTTCTTAATGGCAGCTTTGCTTTCAATGCTGAAATGATTATCTGTGAGACAGAGCCCTTCGCACTGCTTTTTGCTTTACCGCCTTTTTTCTTATCATTTTCCTTATCTTTTTCTGCTGCCTCTTTCTTGGCCTGCTCCCAGTCCTCGGATGTTTTGATAACATCACAGAACACCTCGACAATATCTTCAACGTCATACTTTGTTACAATCAAAACCTGATTTGTAACATCAAATCCATTTTTTGTCTCCAGAGCGCAGGATAAAACGCTTTTGACAATATACTCAGCCATAGCGTCAGCATTTTCAGCGTACAGCTCTGCTTCCTTTTTTAAGAATTCTTTTTTAAAGATGTCTTTCATTGCTCTGGTTCTGTACACATGCTCCATGCTGTCACCGTTTAATCGCTTCAGGCGTTTCTCTAAATTTTCACGCCATACTTTTTTCTTTGACTGTGACGAAATTCTGTTGTATCTTTCATTGTCAATAATAACGTCTTTCACCTGCCCTGCTCCATCACAGTTTAAGCGTGAAATTCCATATCTTTTTCCTACGTGTACTTCAACTAACATTCTTTTGCTCATTATTTTTTCTCCTTTTTCTTATCAATTTTTTTAACGCCGGCAATTACATCAACCCACTCATTTCTTGTGTTGTAATATGGCCAGCACAGAATATCCGTCATCAGTTTTGCTGTGTCAATCTTAGTGCCTTTTTTGCACATTTTTATATATCTTTTTATGTATCTTATTAAGACTACTTTCTCATCTTCATCAACGAGATAACCGATTTTTTGCTGTACTGCCGCAGAGCCCTCATCATATATTTCATGCAGGCAATATTCAAACGGGTCTCCCTCTTTGCATTCCTGCTGTACATATATGCCGCACATATCAACGATAAAATCTCTCATATATCCGGCATAACACCATGGAGTATCTTTCAGAATATTTTTAATTGTTATCTGCTGAAATCCTCGCAATTCGTCAAAACTGATATTATACGCTCGGCGCAGATGTATCTTTTTTGCATTATCCAATGCCTTTACGCGTTCCAGAATCATATCAACCTGTTCGCGGGTTTCTTCGTAATTCATTTTTTACCTCCGTTCTTTGTTAATGCTTTTCTCACGGCAATGCGTTTGCCTTTCGGAATCGGAATGCTGTATATTAGCTTGTTTGCATATCCTGACGCATCATCAACATATTTATCTACTATGCTTCTCAGCGCCTCCATGTATTCCTCTTGATTACAGTATGCTGACTTTTTTATGCCATCGATATCCGGAATGAAGAAATTTTTAAATAAATTTTCGCAATATCTCCAATACCGGTTCATCGTAGTATTCCGGACGGTCACCAGATTAAATTTGTTCTTCGTAAAGAGCTGTTCTCCAATTGAAGACAAAGCAGTTTCAATATCACCGATTCTCTGCTGCATGCGTTTTGCAATGCCGGCTTTATTCTTATTACTTCCATATGGGACATACTCCATGCCAATCATATCTATAAACATATCAGTAGCCTGTTTTTTTAACTGGTCATCCAGGATACACTCTGGCAGCATACACGGATATTTCCCCTGTGATAGGAACGAACCCTTATCCTTAGAAACATAATATGCCGTCATTTCAGTCTTTACAATCTCATCTCCGTCAGCTTCTCTCCTTCTGACTTTCAGCTTCAGGTCTGCTGCAAATAATGCCTCATACAATGAACCCTTCAGCACTCTCGGAGCGGAATGGTTACCAAAAATATTTGCATATGACTTAATCCCCATCCATACTTCATTTGAATTTGTAAACTCCATGCCGGTCATCACGTCTTTGTTTTTTGGCTTAGGAATAACCGTAACCGATGGCTCTTTATTTATCAGCCAGAACTGTCTTGCTATTTTCATCATATCGGAACCATCTGGTGCTTTGAACAGCATTATTGATTTATAAATTCTTTTGATAGTCTTCTTTTCCATATCAATAGAGCTGTAATCAGGACGCAGATAAGTTACCGGGAAAAACATACCTTCAAGCAGAGGCACCTGATATTTATTCTGCAGCATTGAATTTACCGCATAGTTGTATGAATCCCACTTCCAAACCGGAATGCCGTCATCACATTCTGAACCATCATTGGCAATATTCAGTAAAATACTTGAAAATAAGCTTTTGTCTTCTGCCGCATCAAAATGATACATGGCAGGAGGACTTGGCATACAGATAAGACCTGGCACATATGACTGACCTCTCATGCCAGCAATGCAGCTCTCCATTAAAATTAAATTCATATATTCGTCAAATTTTACACTATTTGCAAATTCAATATGTCGCCCGTCAATTTGCGCTTCATCATAATATGAATCCCTGTTATCTACTCCTCCAAAATTTTCAATGTAATCATTAACATCCACATGCTGAAAAAATACCTTATTATTTCCCCCACATTGCTTTGCATTAATTGAAGAAACTGACGTAATACTATTCTCCTTAAATACATTTTCTGCAGTTTTTGCATCAACCTGCATGAATGGCTTTTCTTCATCAAACAGGTCAAATGATGTTCCATTTTTTATGCACTCATCAAAATATGCATCAATTTTGTCAGCATCAAACCGGCCATTATTAAAGACAGACATTAACTCATCGTTTACGGTTCTTCCATAAATGTCAATAATAACTGCTTCAGCCAATCTCTGCTGTAATCTTCTGACAATAGCAAAGTCTTTGCTTTCAGCGCTACATTTATACATATGAGCGTTGACGATATAATCTCTCAATCCAACTTTAAGCACCTCTCCGGTTTCCTTATCAACTACTCCCATCCAGGGTTCTGTCAGCACATCAAATACCATCTTTTTTTCTCCTTTCTGATGTTCTGTATTCAATATGCTGGAATTTTTGAGTACAAATATTTTTTTTGCGGATTTTTTTACAACAAAAAAACACCGCCTAAGCGGTGCGCCTAAGCGGTGTAAAACTATACAGCCTATTTTTCTATTTTTCTCCTCTCCAATGCCCACATTTATTATCATCTTTCTTACACAAAATTAACAATCTCCTCTTTATAATATTCTCCACATTGTAACAAATTTATATTACCTTTATTTTGTTCCTTCCATCCAAAAGATTTCATTTGTTTTTTATGAATGCTCTTTTCTTTCTCTGAATCATAATGATATGTTACAATATGCTTTTGTTGATATCCAATGCATATATTATTAATATATTCCGCATTATCATTTTGATATATAAATATTTTACTTATAGTATCTTCTACAATTTTCATCTTTTTTCTCCTTTATGATGTTCTGCATTCAATATGCTGGAATTTTTGACAAGCAGAGAAGTTTTGCGGATTTTTTTACAAAGAAAGAGGCCATAAGATATAACCTCAGATTTCGCTTATATGTTTTACCGCCCATCCATATAATTTCCACAAAAAAACAGCCCCTCTTCCGAGAAGCTGCATATTTTCAAATTCCAAATTTCTTTTTCAGATATTCTTTCTTCTTGTCGTACACCATCTGGTCTTCCAGCCACAACACCGGAAACGCCTGCTGCAAATATTTTTCTGCATCTTTTTTCATTTTAATTTTTGTCACATCCCCGCCAAACTGGTCGGACTTGATGTCATGCCAATCTAAAACCATCTTTGCAATTTCCTGGTCTGATGTATTGTGGACTTTTCCGGCGATATGCTTGAAATCCAGGATAGTATCGCCCATCATATATTCCGGAATATAATCATCCGTTTCTGATTCATTAACACCTGAAATATCGTATGGAATACCGTTCTCATCCACCCAAACGATATGACCGAATGGAGCCGCCCAGCATATCTCTCAACGGTTAAACGCTGCTTTCAGTATGCATGCAAAATAATAACAATATCCGTTGGCGAACTGTTGATATAACACCTCTTCTGTTTCTCCGTATCCTTGTTTTACTGAAAAATCATAGATAAACTACAGTACCTCTTCGTCTGCCTTTGGATGTACTTTTTGAATTTTTTGGAGCCATTCTGAAAATTTGTCTTTCATCTTCTTTTCCTACCTTTCTGGTCATTATATGTTTAATATGCCGAAAAACAGAAGGACAAAAAAAATCAGAAAACTATATTTTTTAATGTTTTACTTGCTTTTTGCACGCAAAAACCCGCCACGCTACGCATGACGGGTTTAATCTTAAGCACTCTTTCTTATTGTATTTTTTGTATTTTCCGACAAGACTAATTTGTAATTTTTGAATCAATCAGAGCCAAAACCTTTTACACGAACTGATTTGAAATCAGGTCTGAAATATCGTGTCCTTCAGTTTCCAGCTGGTCGATACTTATGACTTCCAAATTGTATTTTTCATCAACTCAAACCTTCTCCGACCTTCTCTCCAATACCCACATTATAATCATCTGCACCTGTGGCAGCATCGTCAGAATCATCACGCTAAACGCCGACATCCACGCGGCAAACACCATCACCAACGCAGAACCAACTTCATCAATCCCTCCTCCGTCAGTCATATTTATCAGCGCCGCGCCGCCAGCCAATACAGCAGTGGCAGCCAACACAGCAATAATCAAATTTGCTATAAACATCCCGGCATACCAGAGCATCTTCCTCCAGCCAATTTTTGTTTCGCCCTTTTTTAAAATTTTTTTACTGATTGGCATCAACAGCCAGCCGCAAATCGGAACCAGAATCAGTAATGGGAACGAGAAAACACCAACAATCAGCCTGTCCGGACCAGCCGACGCAACAGCAATCAGCCAGACAGCCGCAGCCAGGATTTCCGTAATCAGATTTGTTTTTCCTGAAATCGTCATATTTTTAACACCTCCTTATCTGCAAAAAGCCGGCAGAACACTCCGGCGGTAAAGCATTTATTTTGTATATTTTTTGTCAAGTATATCGTCATGCCCACGCAACATGATATAGCATTCATCTTCAGGGAGCGCAAGAAACTCTTCGTATGTTATTACGCGTATTTGCGGAACCGGGTCTATTGAATCTCCACGGAGGTGGCGGACACATCTGATTCTTATTCCAACTTTTCTATATATATACCCGGATGTTACCTCATCATCTGAGCTACAATATATTACCGCATCTGCATTTGCAAAAATACATTCTGTATCTTCACCATATATTTTCTTTACAGAACTAAGCCCTCGGCAGGCAAAGGTATATGCAATATTATATCTTCTCACATTCAGAAAGCAATCGCCTCTATCCATATATAAGAAAAACGGATTTCCGCCATACCTTTCAATGTGGTTGAAATACAGCTTTGTCAGGTACGGCAGCCGTTCACCATTATATCTTTCTTTCGCTGCTTTCACCAAAACCCGATGCAGCTGCATCATCATTATATTCGCCAGCACATCAGCATCCGATTTTTCTTCCGGGCATACAATAAAGATACCCGTCAGCTTCTCTCCTGCTTTATCCAAAATCATATCATTTTGCGATGTTAGATTTGTAATCTCTGGACGCAGAAATATATCAATACCACACAGCCCCGGTTTGCTGCCGGCAACGAGTTTTGCGACACTCTCCATCGTCTGATTCTCCTTTGCATTATCAGACAGAACCTGCAAAATCATATCAGAAAGAGCTCCAAAATTATCTCCGGCAATACATCTTGCCAGCATCTCGGCATCTTCTTTGTCATCGACAAACCGCAGAGGATTATACTTCGCTGACGTCTCCGGGCGGCGAATATCAAGAACCTGAATATCGTATCCGGCATTCACAAGCTTTGCCCGCGTTTCAGCCAACATCTTCCCTCCAACATCAGCAACAGCAAACGACGAATTGCACTGCAAAATATTTGCCACAATCAGCTTATCGGCATACGAATCATCAGCGATAATAAACATATTATTGTTCAGATGCGTCTTCTCGTCATGTATTGACAATCTCACATTTTCCGATAAAATCGTAGTTTCGTCGGCAGCAGGAACGGTAGCATTTCTGCCGCCATTCTTTCCGCAAATGCCGCAGTTAAATTCTTTAACATCAAACTCCCCGGCCATCTTATCCACATACCGCGGAAATACGTTATCTTTGTATGTATTTTTCCTGCTTTTCTTCTTTTTCAAAAGCATTATCACTTTTCAATTTCCACATATTCCAGATTCTCATCTTCATCTTCATCCAGCAGGTCACTCAAATCTTCTTTGCTTACCGGCAACCACTCATTTCCATTTACCCCAACAACAGCAAAGACCTCGGTGCAGTCTTCAGCTTTGGTACATACAATCGCAAGTCCTGATTCAAGAATCATTTCCGCGCATGAATAATACAGATTTTCTTTCGTTTTCTTTAAGTCTTCCAGCTTAACCACCGCATCCAGACCGACAGAGAAGACATCATTTCCAATCACTATACTGATAACTTTTTCTTTCTGGATGCTCAGGATTCTGTCAACTAATGCTGCCGTTTCAATCTTTGCCTTCGCAGACATTCTTTCATCCAAATCGCTACGGTAAACTTCGTTGTCCTGGTCATACAGATTCTGAATAGCCTGAATTACAAACGGCTCTTCACCATTCCATCTCTCCATTCTCGCCAGCTTTGTCTTATCGTCATAATTTTCCAGGAAATAATCGTAGAAATCATACATTTCCTGTCTCTCATCAGCATCAAACTCGTGGTCTTTATCAACCAGACCGCTTAAAATCGCGCTTCTGATATTTAAATAATCAAGCACCCGGTCAATGGAATCCGGCTCGTCAAGCATATACTTTTTAAATGACACCAGCATTGTTCCAGGTGGCAGCATATCACCTGCCAGTCCTGCCTCAAGTTTTTTTCTTTTTTCTTTTCCTCTTCTTTTTAAAATATTACTCATTTTTGTCCTCCTTGATTTTGAATTTTCTTTTTAGGTATTTTTTCTTTTTTTGATAAATCCCGCCGAAATCTTCTTCGTATATCGTGAATGATTTGACGAATTTGTTTGCTTCTTTCAAGCACCCGAAGGCGCCGTCCGGTACACGTATATGTCGAGTATCTCTGCTTAACTATCCGGTATCAAATAACTTTGCATATAAAGAATTACAAAAAGAATCTATCGGATGCTTTTGTAACCTTTATATGCTCGGCTATTCAATAGCCGAGTAGTTAACATTGTTCTGAAATCGTATATAAACTGCAGCACCTGTCCGTCAGCTTTCGGATGTACGGATTTGACTTTTTTTTATCCAATCTTTTTCAGTCATTTTTCTTAGTCCTTTCTGAAATATCGCCATGTATCTTACCGGCACATATTTAATATGCAGGAAAAACCAAAATCAGAATATTTTTTACGGATTTTTTGCAGGCGTGCGAATGCGGGACAAGTACTGGCGGGCAAACACAGGCAACACGATTGCGGGCAAACACAGGCAAACAAAATGCAGGCAGGAAGACGCACCGACTTTCAGCAACTTCCAGTTCCGCCAACACACTTCCGCCCGCATATTTTCTTATACAGAGAACCAAAACTTCCGCCCTGCAGCAGCTTCCCTTACGGCGCCTCCGGCGCCGGTCATTGTCTCGCGGTAGCTATCTAACGGTGGCGCATTACAAACAGCCACTTACCACAATTATCTTACCGGCATCTGTATTACTTTTCCTGCACCCTTCTGCTCCGGGAGTTCCTCAGCTCCATTCAGCTGCATTTCGCAATCCAAAAATGCATCCGCATCAGTAAGTTTTTCATCAGCATCAGGCTCCTCGCCGTTGAACATAGTCACCATCTCTTTTAACTTTTCTTTCGGTACGCCGACATATGTCTCGCCATCACTGCACTCAATCGCAAACATAATGAATGTGCCGTCAATAGCATCCACTTGACTCACAATCAGAATTCCATGGTCGTGGAACATCTTACCGCAGGCATACAGTAAATTGGCTTCGCTGTCAGGCATATCACCGGAACGGCAATCAGCAGTCCTACACGCACTGAAATTCGGGTCATCCTTGTCAACATAAAAGCTGAACACACATTCGCCACCAAAAACAAGATTTACAGATAAATCACCATCAATCTTCAACAGATTCTCCACCAGCTCATCAGCCCTTGCCCTTTCATCATCCGGCATGAAATCAATATATGCATCACGCTCAATCAGAAGCGCATCATCAAACATTTCTTCCATCAGCTGAAGCACCGGCGGCTCCTCGTCATAATGGCTGTACAAGTCAAGCTCAAAACAGCTATTGTCACTCAGATATGTTTTGGTAAAATAATCATAAAATTCAGAAAATTCTTTTTTCTCTTCTTTTGATAAGACTTTTCCTGCATCTATACATTCTTTGATTTCTCTTTCAATATCGTCCAGAAACTCAATTGACGCATCAAGAAACTCTGGTTCCCCTTTCTTTGCTTCTACATTTTTCCTGAATCTTTCAAGCAGTGTTGTGCTCATATTTTTGTCTCCTTTTTTTATTATTTTTTTTGTATACATTCAGTATGCGGGAATTTTTGAAATGGACAGTGTATTTTTGTAATTTTTTTTATTTTTTTACAAAAAAAAGAAAGCATACGGTATTTCGTATACCTTCCTGTTTTTTGTATTACAATTGATATCTTATCATATCAGAATCTTCTGCCTGCTTGAATCCTGTTTTATCGTAGAATTTGACGAGTTCAGCGTCTGTACCATCCAGCGGTCGTCGGTGTCCGTATATCTCTGAGCAGTTCAGCTGTCGGGCAAGTTCTTTGATAATATTAATGCCGGTTGTACCAATTCCGAGATTGTACAAATCCTTATCGCAAACATAGTGCTTTGAGATTTCCAATTTCTTTACAATATCAGTTTCGCGTCTTGACAGCTGCCAGTTTAGTTCAGCCCTATATATTGGGCTTTGTGGATTAATGCTGAGATATCCAAGAATATCGTATGTATATGTAGTCTGTGGTTCTATTTCGTATTTATGCGCCAAAATATACCCTACATATGTATCGCTACCGCGATACTGAATTTTCTTAATCCCGCATATCTGCCGGCCATCACATACCTGCAAATTGAGAAAATCAATAAAGTTCTGCAATTCTTTTAACTGCTTTTCCTGCTTACACATCGCATCTTTCAGCTTACTATTTTCGTTAATTGCATTATCCAAAAGTTGACTATTGCTTACCTTTCTTCTGAACACCTTACCCGTCCTCCGTTTTTTCGTCGTATCCTCCATCGTAGTTGTATCGTCTTCCAAGCTTATCAGTCATATAAAAGTTTTCGATATAGCTATCGTAGAATCCACGCAGACTTTCAGCCCTGCCGGTAAGCCCGCGCTTTTCATTTTCAATAATATCATCAAGCAGCTGATGTTTCAACAGTTCCAGGTCAAGTTTCTTATGTTTTGCTTTTTCGGAACCATCATATACCGCCAACGTATACTCATGGGCATATAAGTATGCATTTCTTGTCCGGTATTCGAACGGCACTTCGTATATTTTGATTTTTCCGTAATGCAAGTCCATTTTGAAACTGGAGTCTTCGCTTTCGTAGTATTCTTTCTCTTCTTGTCTCATTGTTTTTTATCTCCTTTTTTTAAGCTGTATTTTTTCTTGTCTCTAGTATGCTGAAAAATTTGACAAGAAGAGTTATTTTTATATCTTTTTTATGTCTGCTTGAATTTTTCCAAAACCTGCATATCCTGGTCACTCTCCAGGGCAAGTCTCAGAGAGCATCCAGCTCATTAAAAAAAGGAGCAAAAGAAAAATCTCTTGCTCCTGATTTTAATGAATCAGCACAGAGCCGCTACTGCAACTCTAATATCTGCAGGCCGCATGGAACGAGGGCTGATTTCATATACAGCCTCGTACCTTGCAATTATGCCTTCGGATGAATTTACCATTCTCAGGCTCTCTTTTGAAGGCATAGTCTTGATACCGTGGCATCTGTATGCCAATGGCGAACGGCTAAGGTCAGTGTCTCGACCTTTAACCGTTCTGACAATATGCAGCTGCAGCTCTCCGGACTGTTCATCCATATCAACGCGGATGTCAGTCGTAAAGCTACAGCATTTTGCCCTCCACATTTCTGGCATTACATCTAATGCCTTCAATGTTTGCAGCAGTGCTTCTTTTGCTTCTTCGTTCTTTTTTCTAAAAAAATTCATCATAATTTTCCTTCCTTTCTTGTCGTGTTGTAAAACGACAAATAAAATCATTAATAGTCATGAAAAAATATGACGAATCTTTGACAAAACAAAAAGCCTTCGCGCTTACAGCAAATGCCGCTACCCTTCTTCGTTTGCAACGCCTCATCTTTCTTCGTATTTTCTCGCATTGGTCTCAGCCGAAAGTTGCCTCTCATACGCTCCGAGCAGCTCAGCCGCCTGACTTCTTTATTTACTATATGTCGAAAAAAATCGAAAACAAACAAAAAAAACACAAAAAAAAGACAGACAAAATTGTCTATCTTATCCTCCTTTCGTTACTCCAGCCCGGCGAATTTCTTTGCCGCACGGATGGTATCAGTAATATCAACAGTATCAAGTGGAATTCGATATTCCACATGTGCAACTGCGTATGTTTCATCGAGTGTATATGGAATATACCAATTCTCATCGTGATAATAATCCACCATGAGTTTCTTTGAAACAGGGCTTTCAGCTACAGTAAGCTTTGCATCATCAAACATTTTTTCATACGCCTGACGATTTTCAGGAGTATCAGAAGTCAGAACGATTTCATCATCTTGATTAATTTCAAGATAATCTCGTTCATCTGACACTATATTGGATTTTGAACCCTCCTGTGTATAACTGTATAGTGTTGCTACTGTCATTGAGTTACGCAGGCAGATACTATTGTCTATCAGTTCTGCCTTATATCCCTTTTCTTCAATCTCTTTCTGTAAAGATACAGGAAGCACCTCAAAGAAAATTGCTGTTAATAAAGTTGCCATTATATCCATAATTTTTTCCATAAATACATTCTCCTTTTTTTTAAAAATAATAAAAGTTCTACAAAGATAATATATATAAAGCCTTCGAAGTGCTCGGGCATAATACGAAAATAGCTAATATATAAATCGTATGTCCAGTCATACTTTATCGAAAATAGGAAAACATCTGGAAATGCATGAACGCATTACGAAATGAGATATATTTAATTGTAGTTTTCCGTCCTTAGTATTGATATTTACAATATGACCGAATTTTAAAAATATAAAAACAGCATTCATATTTTTTATCGATGTTTGAGTATGCTGAAGAAATCTGATGAAAGAAGCTCTTTCTTGGTTTTTTACGAATTATTTCCGTGAAAATTCAGCATATTAAATATGAAAAACAAAAAAAGGACGGTGAAAAAAATGATTAAAGCAAAATTCTTAAATCTCGTGAATGCATGCAAAAATGACCGCGACATGCTTGACATCATAGAAGGCGACATGAGGGCTCTCGGCGAATATGTGTATGCTGTACATATGATGGAAACCTCGCTTCCGATTATCCGCGTCAATTACGAAGGCCAAGAACTGCGTGACCGAGTTGAAAAACTTGACCACAACCGCAGGGAACACCATGAACGTGCGATAATGGGCGTTAAACGGCTGAACCGCTTTGCCGAAATGGAAGGTGTTGAAAAAATTTTTGTCGGAGACGTGAACGACCGATACGCGATTGCTGACTTTTGCAGGGATGCTACAATTGAAATGTTTAACGACCGAACAGGCCGCAGTCTTTCGCTTGTTCATCCTGAACAAATTGTTGACGACGAACCGGAAAGAGATTAAAATGTAGACAGAAAGAGAGAGCAAAAAAATATGTCAAACAACATCAAATTTGTTTCAGAAAATAGAAGTAAGTTTCTGACAACAAAAGAATATCATGGATACGGCCAAATCCTTAAAATTTCAGACGATGGAATTGAAAAACATATTGTAGTAAAACCGAAAGACCCGGTTTTTGGAATCACTATTAAATTTTTGGAAAACGGCCATCCACAATTTTCAATTCCTGATGTTTCTATCGATGACACGGCAATCATGCTAAAGAATCTTGAAGAGGCAAGAGCATTTTGCAAGGAATTTTACAACAGACGAGATGAATTTATCCAGGACGCAATTTAATTGCGTCCTTTTTTGCTTTTTCTTTCTTCCTGCATATTGTATTTGTAAATATTTAATCCAGCAAGAAAGGAAAAAATTAATATGAAAAAAACAGTTGTCAAGCAAGAAAAATCAGAGTCTTTGTATGGTGTTTTTGCATTGCTGCTTATGTTGTTGTTTATGTTTTGCCTTGCTTCCGTCACCATATTCGGAATCAAAAAGTTCATGCAGCCAATCAAAAAAGATGTAGTGGTTGACGGATTTCACTGGGAGCGGGCAATCAAAACTGATGAAGCCATTGCAACAGGGGACGACCAAAATCCATATTGGCCAGAGATAAGTCTCAGCAAAAGCCAAAGTGAGGACTGTGAAGAATATTACAGCATTATTGTCCAGGAGAAAAACAACTATGGAAAAAACATCCAAAGAAGGTATCGAATGACAAATCTTTCTGATTGGAAGAGCCTAAAGAAGGGCGAAAAAATAACTCTCATAATTGACAGATTTAATTTTGCAGCACTTGATTTAGACGCTTATTCTGATGGATTCGTTTAACATGCAGCTTTTCTCAAGTAATTAAGAAAAAGAAAGAACATACCCATCTCTAAGGCATGTTCTTTTTTTAAGTAAAGCTGGACTTTAGTTTACTATCAAAACCACTCGTCTCCCCAATACCCATATCCACGATTTCTCAGGAATAGCAGCTTTCACAAATCCCATACTGATAGTTATACGGCAACGCCCTTCCACAGTCAGGGCACTGTCTTCTCTTCAACTGCTTTGTTTTTAGCACCTTCGTCAGTGTATCTGAAACTTCTTTTTTCTTTTTTCTTATCAGTTCTTTTTGTTCTTCTCTTGTATCAGGCATACCAAAAAGCCTTACAAAATTATGGATAAGGTCATATTTCTGATACAGCCATTCCAGTTCCTGAATTCTTTTGTTAACGTCTGAAATGCTTACAGTTCGCCGCTTTTCTATGTCAAGAGTCTCGATTTCATGTGTCAGGTCAACCGTATGCTCTTCTGCCACCCGCTTGGCAAGAGTCTGCCATAAGAGCACCATATCATCGTTCTTTTCGTTGAATGGTATATTGATGAGACGATAAATCAGGTCTTTATCATCTGTGTAGTTCTCAATCCATTCACACAGTTTAAGCTGTTGTTCAATATCTGCCTTCAGGAACAGGCTTTCTGTTTCCACCTCATCCCATTTATTCATAACGTCAGACAGCTTTCCTTCCACCGCTGTCAGGAATCTCGGGAACCGAATGCGGGCAAAATTGATATCTTCAGGCTTCATACTCATTGACCTACGGATGAATTTTCTTCCTTTTCCGGCGGTAAATTTTCCTTCGTCATAGATACCTTTTCTTCCAGCTCTTCCTGCAATCTGCTGTACCTCTTCCGGTTTCAGAAGTCTGACATCGTAACCATCAAACTTTTCCGTTTCCAGAAATACAACCCTTTTTACCGGCAGATTCAGCCCCATTCCAATCGCGTCTGTTGCAACAACCACCTGAGTTTCTCCACTCAAAAATCTCTCCGTTTCTGCTTTTCTGGTTTCATACGGCAAAGCACCGTAAATCATACTGCACGCAATTTTTCTTGCCTGCAACTCTGCCGCCACGTTGATAACACTACGTTTTGAAAATACAATCAGAGCATCGCCAGGCTTCACTCCATCCGGGAATCTAAATCCGTCCTCATCAAGTGTTAAAGGTGTCATACGCTCTTTCCGGTCTATATCTACTATCTCGTCACCACAATACTCAATCAGGCGCTTTACAATATCCTCAGCATTTGGCGCCATACAAATATGTATTTCTTCGGCGCAGAGTCCGAGAATGGCAGCAGTCCAGGCGCCTCCTCTGCTTTCATCTGCAATCATCTGACATTCATCGATTACCGCAACGTCATAATGTTTACCCAAATCAGCCATCTCAATCGTTTCAGAAACGTGAGAAGCACCATTCACAATGGCTTCCTCTTCTCCGGTCAGCAAAGAACATTCAACCCCCTCTGCATTCGTATTTTCGTATACCTCAAGAGCCAGAAGTCTTAACGGAGCCAGATATGCCGCTTCATGTGCCTCCCTGAATTTTTGCAATGCAGTGAAAGTCTTCCCTGAATTAGTCGGCCCGATATGCAGCACAAACTTTCTTTGCATCATACGGGCTTTCGGATACGCATCTTTAATATGCTCCGGAATTGCGGTAACAACCGCTTCACTCATTCTCTCATACGCATTAAGATAATTAATCTTTTCACAATACTGAGTGTAATGCATCATCATTTTATTTTTAATTTTCTCAGCCGGCAACTTTTCCACCAGCTTTTCAAAATCCGGCGATTTCTTAAACGCTTCAACCGCGCTTGCCGTCATCTTGCCAAGCTGGTTCTTTTTTAAATCCGGGTTTTTCTTTTTTGCTTCTTCTCTGTATTTCCTTCTATATTCTCGTTCAACATATTGTCTTGCATATGTTTTTGCTGTTTTTTCGTTTTCTTTTAGAAATTCCTCAAAACTCATCAATTCAGTCATTCAATATCCTCTCCTGCGCAAATTATTTTAGATTTCTTTTTGTATTTTTTTCTATACTTAATATGCTGGAATTTTCATATACAAGAGAATTTTTGCAGATATTTTTAAGGCTATTTTTAATATTTTTGCAAGAAAAAGCAGCCGGCTTTTGCCGGCTGCTCATAAATGTCCATAGAGAGATTTGAACTCTCATGCCTTTCAGCACGTGAGCCTAAATCACGCGCGTCTGCCAAATTCCGCCATATGGACAAATCTAAAAAAATCGCAGTGACAAGACTTGAACTTGCACGCTTTTCAGCAATTGATTTTGAGTCAACCTCGTCTTCCAAATTCCGACACACTGCGAAAATGCACCAGGAGAGACTTGAACTCTCATGAGATTTCCCCGGCACGGTTTAAACATGCTGCGTATTCCTTGTTCCGCCACTGGTGCAAACTTAACTTTTTCCCTATTTCCTGCTCCTCGCAGGATACTTAATCGCTTCATTATTTTTGTTACAAATTTAATATGCAAAAATAAAAGACAATGTCAGAATTTCAGTTCCAGTTGTTCACCGAATCCATCATCTGTCTTTGCAAGCATAGTTTTCTGCATTCCCTGCTGTACAATATCCGTTTCCTTTAGATGCCCCAGCAACAGAGGAGAATCTGGGTCATGAAATTTATAGTTCTCAAAAGCCTTTTGTGGATTCGTATTTGCATAACAGTATTTGCATCCATTCATGCATGTATCATAATCTCCGACTCCACGTGATTCCATACATTGGCATCCAGGCCTGTTTCCGGCATGCTTAACATCTTTGAATATAATCCCATTAGCGTCACCAAGAATTTTCGCTGTCATACATCCGGAGTCATGAATACCAAATTCTTCATACTTTTCTTTCGCTGCACAGGTCTGCAGATACAAACCATATTTCTTTGCTATTTTTCCCATTCCTTTTGCTAATTCTTGTTTATCTTCTTCTGTCATTGGAATCAGCTCTGGCATATTGGTCTGAAGTTTTTTGTACACCTTCACAAAGCTAAAGATACATCGGTCTACGTAAGGCGTGATTTCTTTTGCCATTGCGTCAAAAATCTCTAAATGCTTCGCAATTGTATATTTTTTAGTCAACAATACCGGGTCATATCGCCATGCCAGGCGTTGTTTTCCAACAATCCTGGACAGTTCTTTCAGTGTCTTAATGCTTTCTTCTATGGACGGAACGCCAGGCTCCACATCTTTTCCATATGCGGTAATCGTATAATGAAAATATGTATTAAACTTATCTGTTATTTTTGTAATGTCTTTTAATATTGGTTTATAATTTTTTGAACAGAATATTACACAGTCCACTTTTTCCGGTGTTAATTCATATCTGGTTACCTTTTGTGGGAACATTGGATTTCTCGACAAGACATAGCCTTCTTCAAACCTTTTTAACAGCCATGGTGTAAAATACTGCACTGTATCTGTTCTTCCACATGTATTTAAAATCATTTTTATTCCTCTTTTTTATATTTTTTACAGCCAATACAGGAATCGAACCTATATCTCCAGAGTCAGAGTCTGGCGTGCTACCACTACACCAATTGGCTAAAATTCGGACGGAGCGGCTCGAACGCTCGACAATGTGCATATCAGGCACATACTCTACCATCTGAGATACATCCGAGAGCCGACAGCTGGACTTGAACCTGCGACCTACTGATTACGAATCAGTTGCGCTACCAACTGCGCCATGCCGGCATTAAGATGATGGTGAGATTCGGACTCACGGTGACAGAGTTGCAGTCTGCTGCCTTAGACCACTTGGCGACATCATCAAAAAACGGAGTGTAAAGGATTCGAACCTTTGTGTCGCGATACGCGACGCTGGATTAGCAATCCAGTGCAATTAGCCTGCTCTGCCAACACTCCAAAGAGCAGATGCAAAAATTTTCGCAGGAGCTACCCGCTGACGGAATTGAACCGACTGCCAAAGCTATACTGACTAGAACACTGTTTTACATCTGCAACACCGCATCCTGGATTTGAACCCGGGACCTAAAGATTAGAAATCTCTTGTTCTATCCAACTGAACTAATGCGGCAAAACATTCGCAGAGAGACTCGAACTCCCACAAAACCACGGTTCGTAGCCGTGTGCTCTATCCATTTAAGCTATGCGAATTTAAACGCCGTCTGAGGGATTCGAACCCACATGCCCTTGCGGACCACGGTTTTCAAGACCGCTGCAATACCATTCTGCACCAAGACGGCAAATATAAAAACATTAAGGTAACTGGGCTGGCGGGATTCGGACCCGCGAAATGCAGGAGTCAAAGTCCTGTGCCTTACCGCTTGGCGACAGCCCAATATTTTTTTCTGGCAATGCCCTTTTTCGCCCTGTGTCATCACAGATTTGCAGGTTTAAACGCTATCCCATGCTCTCGCGTACATTGCCAAACAGACACGGAGTGAGTCGAACACCCATCTTCGGTTTTGGAGACCGACATGCTACCATTAACACCACGCGCCTACATATTTTCAACTATCTTTTCCAATACCTTAATCAACACCTTCAGCTGGTCTTGATTATACACAACCGGCCGTCTATCGTCTTCAGAAGTTGTAAGCTCCCATTTTCCAGGGCTGTCATATTTGTTTTCAATCGTGAACCAGGCAGGCTTCCCCTGCAAAGTTGCACCAATCACCATTTGATTCATTTTTTTATCCTCACTTTCTTCTTACTTTACATATTTTTTCAGCTCTTTAATCAGCTCACTTATCTGTGATTTAGTATATACCACAGGTTCACCCTCTTCTGACGACAAGACTTCAACCTTATCTGTATCTCTATGCTGGCTAACCATAAGCCAGGCTTCTCTGCCATACTCATCGCAGCCGCAAACTTTTGCATATTTTTTGTCAGATTTTTTTATCACTATTTTTTCTCCTTTCTTTCAAGAATGTTAAAATAATTGCTCTCCCCCTATACCCATAATTTTCCAATTTTTAAGCATCCTGCCGGAGTTGAACCGGCGCCGCCGGTTTGGAAGACCGGGGTCATATCCGTTAGACCAAGGATGCAAAAAATTATATTTTTTCAGATTTTTCTTTACAGCATTTTTCGAGCGTGCTATATTTGTAATGCGGAAATCAGAATAGTAGGCGGCTGCCTTCCAAAATTCTAATATTTTTAAAAGAAGGGCAACAATATGAAAGAGATAGTTTTACTGCTATATTTACTCTTTGACCTTCTGACTGCTCCGCACAGATAAATCTGGCGGGTTCCAAAAGAGAACCGGTTAGACGTCTCTGTACGCCACCGTTTTTCATCCTCCGCACCCGACGGGAATGACCATGTTGCAGGGTTATAAGACGATTATATTGGACGATGGACTTTGCCTCATAAGTTTTCCACAAGATAAGCAGATGAAGCTTATCCCTGTACTTACACTGTATATGCAGGACATATACAAAGGCGGGCTCGCAGCTGAGCCTGTAGAATAATTCTAATTATGCAGCAGCTGACTCTTCACGGAGCTACTGCTTTTTTACATATTTAATATGCCTGATTTTCACAAAAAAGTAAAATTTTCTACGAATTTTTTATATGGGTCCGTTTGTCGTTTTCCTCGGCACGGATAAATCCGGCAGCATCCAACTCTGCCCTTCCGTGAAATTCTTATACAAGGTTTCTTGCGAGACAAAGACGACAAAGTCGCCAACTACATCTAACAATTGAATATTGACATTTTGATTTTTACTTATACGTTAGAAGGCAGCTCCAATTCTGATTTCCTGTCTCATTCTATTCATATCTTGCCCCATTTCTTACAAATCAGCACTGCCATGCCGGCAACCATCACACAGACGGCTTATGCTTAAAAATTCGCATACCGATATAGCCTTACATGCTGTCGCTTTTTGTGCCCACATCCGACAACGTAATATGCGTCACATACTTGCATTTTCGCAGGTAACCTTCGCAGAAACCTGCTGCCTCGCCGGTAACTGTATTGGTCTCGTATATCCTTACGCTGAACCAATTTCTCCCCGCTCGGACTACCGTAGAATCCCACAGGATTCATGATGGATATTTTTGGCGAAGGTTTTGTGTATTTTTTTTGCTTTTCAGCAAGAGCTGACAATCGGAGTCGAACCGATAACCTCATCATTACAAGTGATGCGCACTGCCAATTGTGCTATGCCAGCAAAAGTGACGGCTGCGGGACTTGAACCCTGCATTATCGCCGTGAAAGGGCAATGTCGCTAACCGTTAGACCACGGAGCCAAAATGTCAGATGCAAGGCTTGAACCTGCGACTTCCGATTTGTAAGAACGGCACTCTCCCAGCTGAGCTAATCTGACAAAGAATTGCGGGAGCCAGATTCGAACTGGCGTTCTCAAGGGTATGAGCCTTGTGAGTTTCCTCTTCTCCATCCCGCTATACCGGATACAGGATTTGAACCTACGGCCTCCTGGTCCCAAACCAGGCGCTCTACCAAACTGAGCCAATCCGGTATATGCAGCAGAAAATCTGCCGCAATATTGCAGGTGACGGGCCTGCAAGAAAAGCGAATGTTGTCATCATACGCTGTAACCTTATCGGTCAAGCGACCCCACCGGGGCTTGAACCCGGAATCTCAGCCGTGACAGGGCTGCGGAATAACCAGTTATCCTATGAGGCCATTATATATACTGGCTTGCGCTTCAAGTATATATCCGCAAATATATACCCGCATTCTTCTTGCAATAAAGCGTAAGCCGAATGGGCAGGGTGAGATTCGAACTCACAATGTTTCTAGTGTGACGGTTTTACAGACCGCTTGCTTCAGCCATTTTGCATACCTGCCCTAGATATGTATCAACTTTGTATTGCAATAATGATAATCAACTTCCATTATTACTTCATCTCCTTTTTTCTTTCACATATTTAATATGCTAGATTTTTTCTCAATCGGACGAAAAATCCAAAATATTTTTTAAAATATTTTTCCAATCCCTTTTCAGCTAATCGTCTCCCAGACCAGCCTCATCAAATTTTTGTTGTACCCTCTCGAACAAGAATCTTCGGTTACTTTTGCATGTCTGACTTTTCTGTTGTATTCCTTCCGTCTTGACCGCATATTCACTTTGCATTCTCTTTTATACCAAGACCGGTTATACACTTTTTCTCTGTTTTTTGTCATCATATGCTTCACCTCACTTTTGTCCTCATGTACACTGCCTGCACAGAGATTTGAACTCTGGACCTTGAAATTAAGAGTTTCCTGCTCTACCAAACTAAGCTATACAGGCGATTTTCAGGATTTATCCTGCAATGCGCCTGACGTGATTCGAACACGCGATATACGGGTTAAAAGCCCGCTGCCATACCGCTTGGCTACAGACGCAAATCAATATTCTGTTTTCGGCATTTCGCCTTCTGTTTTCGTTTTGTTTTTCTCATTACTTTTTAATATCCTGTCTTTATATTTTTTTGCTCTTAGATGTTCCCAACATTTATGTCTGTGACATCAGCTGGCACGGTGGGGCTCGAACCCACGACATCTTGGTTAACGGCCAAGCGCTCTACCTGTTCTGAGCTACGCGCCAATATTTCTTTACGGGCAAAAAACTTACCCTCCAATCACATACAGCCATAACCATATGCTAAATGGAGCATACGGGAATCGAACCCGCCGCCTCCTGCTTGCAAAACAGGCGTCGCCCCATTGCGACTAATGCCCCATATTCGCCGGCAGCCTTCCTGCCGGCATATTTAACTTACCTGCTATACATCTTTTCAACCCCGTCTTCAAACTTAACGGTAATCTTATCCGGATATCCGGACTGGTCAGATGTATACGGAAGATGTCTCATTTTAACAATCTTTCCTTTTTTCTTATGACTAGCTTCACATTTTTCGCATTTACTTTTTTCTCTATATTCTGTTCCGCATACTTCGCATTTCCAAAGTGTAGTTTCTTTCATCTTTTTTCTCCTTTTCTTTTTTTGTTTTATGAAAAATATTCCAAAATATCTTCACACCGAATGACCTTTTCTTTTCTGCCAAACGCCTCATTCCAAGGTGCCTGATTCTGAGTCAGAATCGTCAAATCGGCTGCAGAAAAATCAGCAAATCTGTCAACTACTTCTTCAATTCTTTTTCTGTCTTCTTTTTCAAATCCTTTTTGTACTTCTTCCAGTCTCCGGAATCTGATTTGAATATCAGTGCTGCCGAACTGTTTATATTTTCTGTACACTTCCGGAATCACCGGCCCAAAATCCCACGCCTCAATATCTTCTGAAAAGCATGGCTTTTTGGTATGTATCAGAGAATATGCCTGAATCAGATAAAGGATTTTCTGAAGCTTCAGATTAGAAATGCCGTAATCTTTGACTTCGCTGTATGTAATTACATATTCTGCCACATCTTGAACGTCGTACATTTTTTCTGCTCCTTTTCTCGTGTATTTTTCTTTACACTTACAGTATGCCAGAATTTTCAAAAATGCGAAATTTTTTGCGAATTATTTTTTGGTCTCTGCGTTCAACCAAGAACCAGACAAAACCAAGTGGACGGTAGAGGAATCGAACCTCTGACGCGCAGGGCTTCAACCTGCCGCTCTTCCGTCTGAGCTAACCGTCCAAATTAGACGGCGTAAAATCGCGTTTTCATATTTTTCTCCTTTTTTCAGCATCCGGGTGCCTGTTCCGTCAGCATCAGTAAGAAAAATTCTTACCAGGCTGCAGCTTAAACATCACTCCGGGTGCCTGTTCCGGAATAAAAGAAAAACCGCCTGCCTGGATATATTTCCAGCAAACGGTCTAAGTATTGTAAAATCCATCATATATAACGCAATCCCTGCGTATAATCAAAATTTCAACACTTTAGCCGTCGCTTACTCCACGCGTATTTTTGTTCTCCACAATCATTAAAACTATAGACTGACCCTGTAAAATCGCATACTGACCAAGGCATGCCTGTTGTGGCATACTGCTTAGATTCATTATTTGATTTCGCATTATAAAGTCTCTGTTTTAACATAGCGGTTATTCTCTCCTTATTTTTTAGATTTTTTTGTTATTTTTAATATGCAGAATTTTTCAAAAAATGTAACATTTTTTAAAAACAAAGTGCCCATCGCTTATTTGACGAAAGCGCATGCTTGCGATATTCAACATATCGTCTGACAGCACGCGTACACAGCTTGGTTTTCGCTGTTACTTCATCAAATAAGAGACAGGCACTTCTCTTAATTGCATATCGTTATTATATCATATTATTGACACAATGTCAACTACTATTTTTTCTGTTTTGTAATTTGCTGTAAACACCTTTATCTTTCACAGCTTAATCATTATATCATATTGAAAATGATTTGTCAACACATATTTTTACTTTTTGGATTTACAAAAGATGTAATACCCAGGAATAACCATCAAAACCATTGCCCAGCTAAGCTGTTTTAAGATATCCCATATTGTAATTGAAAACCATTTTTTCTTTGTTTCTTTTTTTTCTGGCTTTGGAGTTACTGTCGGCTGCGATTCATCTTCTGATTCCTCGTCTGATTCTTCGGCTGTTGATTCGGCTTCGGCAGAACCATCAGATACCACACCGGCTTCGCCAGCCTCTGTATCGCTGATTTCATCTGTTTCTCCGGTTTCACTGACTTCGTTAGCAGCACCATCGTCAGCTGTATCAGCATTATCTCCAGACACATTTTCTGATGAACTTGAAGCTTCTCTTTCTGCTTCATTTTCTTCTTCGGTTTTATTTGCATCAAAATCATCGTCAATGTCATTCACTGCGTCAGCGAATGTTGAAGCTGAACATGTAATGGCAGTTGTTGCCATTGCGCCAGACATTGCCGCAATAATAGCCATTGTTACAATTTTTTTTCTCAATTCTTTTCCTCCTTTTTTAGAAGCATCCCGCCCGGAAATCCGGGCAGGACATAACATTATACTCTGTTGTCCGGAACGTTTTCGTCATCCTCATCAGTCTCTCTGACACCTTTGATTCTTGCATCGTTAGCACTTCCAATCTTAGTTGCCTTTCTGGACTCAACTTTATCTGTCTCATTACCGAATGACGTTCTGACTCCGCTAACCTGGCGTTCTCTTCTATCAGCATCAGTTCTAAATCCAAATTCAGGTGTGAAGACATTCTTCATTTCTTCATTGTTTTCGTCATAAATCTCCTGAGCTGCTTCTTCCGCTTCTTTAGTTACTGATGTAGCCTCAAGCTCCTGAATTTCTCTTTCAATATCAGCGTCAATCTTAGTGTAATCAATATCAGAAACTGTAAAGCCAACGTTATCTGTTGCGAATATCATCTGGACGAGGGTAGAGCTTTTACCTTCTGATGAAAACCCCCTGACGCAAGTTAAAGGGTTTGCAAGAGACATGATATGCGTTGCATCTTTATCAAGTGACGTTATGGTAGACAACATCAGCAGGTTATCATAATTAATATCCGTATGGAATTTATTGATAACATTCATTACCTGATTTAATATTTCAGAACCAATATTTCTGAAATCAATTTCAAGCATTGTAAATGGCCCCATAAATGATATGTTTGTTACAATTGCTTCATTAGCAACTAAGTAATATTGAGGGTCTCCAACTGTTTTATCTTCATTGATTGTATATACAGCAAAATCAATAACCGATTTCGCCATATCCATATCATCAGTTCCAACCAAAAACGATAAAACTTCACTGAGAGACATCTCTTTTCCGTCTTTATCTGTAATCATTTTTTTTCTCCTTATTGTTTGTATTTTTTTGCGGCAAAAATAATATGCCATATTTTCATATATTTAATATGCAAAAAAAGTTTTATTTTAGTTGTTTTTTTTGCAAAAAAAATAGGTTTGCCGGCATATTGCCCACAAACCTATTCTTCAATCAGTTACGCAAACAGTTTCGTACTAATTTCTCTGCTTCTAAATATCAGAAATAACGCAGATAGCATAATGCCAGTACTGATGAAAAACGTAGATGGGTCTACAATATGGTTAACAAAATATTTAAAATCATCTTTCGCATATGCTTCTGATGTTCCACCATTTTCATCATCATCCTCATGGTCATTATCTGTGACTTCTTTTTTTACAGTTCTTTTTTCTGCTTTTTTCCACTCTCTGCTTGTTTCTACTGATGTGTATTCTATTTTTTTATCATCAGCTACGCTTTGTTTTTTTGTTGTCTGCATATTTCTTATTTCAATTTCTGGATAATCAGCAGTATAACTGCCTTTTAACTTGACTGCCGGGTCAACAACAGTATTTACTGATTTATGTGCATTTTCATCTGTTACTACTAATGCGTTATGTACGAATGTTATAGATGCACAAATAATCAATATTACTATTATCTGGAAGAATAATCCAAGTGTTCTTTTCACAAACCTTACAAAATCCATATCAGCACCATTTCCAAAAAACGATAAGCCTGCAACTACGGGTGCAACAGATACTCTGACCGTCATCTCTATCATTCTCGATATAGCAAAAAAGTTTAGTATAATAGTAAATAATACAGATATCGCATAAGGAACTATCAGCATTATAAACATTCCCAGCCTTGCTCCAAATCCCATATATTTATGAACGCTATTTGCCAGAAAAACATGGTTAAATTCAACCGCTGCACTATTTGCAGTTATTTCATCCGTAGATGTTTTTAATGCGTCAAACGTCCCGGTTGTAATATCCAGCAAATCAGTTAATATCGTATTCGCATTTATTAGTAAAATGTACAAAATGAAATATTTTAATAAATGTCTGAAAAAGTTATTTATTGAAAAATCGCCAGCGGATGTTTTGTCCATTAATGACACCAGAAATGATGTTACAAGCAAAGCAATTCCAACCAGCTTTAAGACGTCAAATACATTTGAGATAAAATTTTTTTTCTCTAATATGTTATTTATAATATCGTTATATTGAGAAAATATATCTATCATTCCGTCTGGTTTATATAAAAAATTATATATTGACACCAGCAATGTAGCCAGAATGTTATCGAGCACTCCGGCAATTGAACTTGTCATTTCACATCACCTCCGTTTTTTTATACGCCTACAATAACATTGCATATTGAATTTGATTTCTTTATCAAACCTGCCTTAGCAACTAAAATAAAGACCATTGTCAACCAATTTGTTCCACCTAACAGCATATTCATAAACGTCGTCATCTTTTCCTCATTGAATATCTTATATTTATCATCCAGTTTGGCATATCCCTTTTTTGTATATTTATAATGCCCGTTTTTGTCTCTTACAAAAACTTGAATACCAAGTGTATCTTCATATTTTTTATACTCTTCTTCCTTATCTTCTTTTATCTTTGCGATTTTGGTCTGAGTAAGTTTATACGCTGCATTAATATATGTATTACTTGTTGTTGGGGTAGCAGTAGCTGAATGCTTATGCAAATCCGGGTCATCATATGCTACATATCCAATATTTTGACGTGCCTGCTCAGTAGCATCACGTAACGCATTTATATTTACGGATTGAGATTTAACCATTGAATTTTTTGCTTTAATTACATTTTCATGTGATTCCGCAGAACCTCTGAATATAGAAGACCTGCTGGCATCCGTTGTAATATATGAATATAAACTTGTAGAAGCCGCACATATAATCATAATTGCGGAGCATTGCAAGCACATTGCTAAAGTCTTTTTAATAAATCTCATTCCATCTGAATGTCTTGAACCATCAAAGAAATTACATATTGCAATTGGGGACAGCACAGCATTTGCACAAACCCTTAGCACTCGCGTTACAACTACATATATAATAACAATATCTGTTCCGAAACATATTAAAAACGGAACCAACGCTTTACACACATATATTACCTGAGCTACAAACCCAAGTGAACTTAGGCTTTGTTCAAATGCTCCTGAGTAAGCCGAAAGCCCTTTTGTATCAGCTGCTGTCTCTAAAATTGTAGCGGCCAATGCGTCTCCTAGTTTAAAAAAGTTAACTACTATATCAAAAGATTCAAGGGCAAGAGCAAATCCAACAAAATACTCTAACAAAGTTTTAAATACGATTGACGGTGAGGTTTCTCTTCCTTGCATTTTTGTTCCAAAAGCTATGATAAAATATACAATCAATATACCAAACGCAATAGTCCTGATTCCAAGATATGCGCTGTGCAGTACCCCGGACTTGCTGAAGGAACCCATAATGGCATTACTATATAATGTCAGGGTGTTATATATGCCAGCATTAGAATACATTCCATCGTATATAGTAATATACATATTTGCTAAAAATTTTTCCATACACTTCTCCCTCCCCTTATATAGATGTACCAAGTAACGAATTACACATTTGAGCTGATGTACTAATCAACAAGACTTTTGCTACAAGTAGTATTAATAATAACATTTCCTTTGAACCATCAGAGCCGGTGCACCAGTCAAAGAATCTTTCAGTTGACTGGATAGTCATTCTGTAATCTGAATTCTCAATGATTTCTTTCTCTCTGTCATGATTAACTATAGTACCAACATTGCTAATTACCGCATTATCTTTTTTGTCATCTTTCGCGTCAAATATTAACGGGTAAATTTCATCGTCTTTTATTGCAGATTCATCTGTTTGGCTTGTATCTTCATTAGAGTCTTCTTTATCGTCTTCGTCTCCGCTTAGCATATCGTGCAATTTAGACATGCTTTCTTTGATATCGTTTACTCCATTTACTATAATTTCTCGTATTGATGCCTGATGGTCTGTATATTCAAATTTTTTCAATGGATAAAAAGCAGCCGTACTTTCAAGTTTCTCTACTTCGTCTTCTTCCATATCATCAGAACCTTCAGTTTTATTCTTATCAGTTGAATCTTTCTTAGAATTTGATTTTTTCTCTTCCTGCTGCTTTTGTAATTCATCATCACCGGCATCTGCGAAATATCCAGCATTTACGGCAATTGTAATATTTGGATAAACTTGGCATATCACCGTAATAACCATTATCTGCATCATTAAAGCAATTATCGTCTTTAAATATTTAAAACCACTGCTTCTTGTATTAATCGTACCACCGGGACCATTTTCAAAAATATCGGCCAATCCAATTGGCGCAAACATATAATATATGAACATCTGAAGAACTCTTGTTGTCGCAAAATATAAAATATACATTCTTACAGCCAAGCTTACCAACATCAATAATAACGCTGTTAGCGTATATCCTAAAATAGCCCATACGCTAAAATGTTCGGCAACACATCGACTCAATAGCAATTGAGTAATATCATTAGTCAAAATGTTTGAGACTATCATATGTCCCCTTGCCCCAATCGTTAAGCTGTCATTTAGGCTTTCTACCATATTCATCAAGAAAATAAATATATTTTTTGAATGGAACATAATGAATATGGTGCCAAGCGCGGCACAGAATGATTTACCGAGCTGCAATGTTGACAATTGGTTCATAGCTGCTTTTTCTGTCAGGTCTGTAAAAAAGTAAAACAGCATCAGAACAACGCCAATCGTCAGGATTGTATTTGTAAAAGCAGTAAATTGTAAAGAGTTGACCATTTCTTTTAAGTAAGTATTAAACTGGCTTAACACTTGTTTATACAAATTATCGTAGCCATACACATTTGTATATATATCAGTATACCAGTCAACAAGATGTGGCGATAATATACTTTTAGCAGCTCCGAATATAGCCATTTTAGTTCACCTCCCTTTAAAAAGGGGGGCATGCACGGTATGCCGTTACAAGCCCCCTTTTTATGCTTATTCTCGAGTTTCGCCTTCGCCAACTTTTGTTGTCATTGCGTTATAAAGTTTTGTGTCTGTAGGGAAGTCGTCTTCAAATGGTATAATGTCTGTACCATTATATATAAGTCCATGACCAGAGCCAGAGGAAGTAATAAACTCCATTTCTGCATCTGTAAGATTATACATCTGCTGCATCTGAGCACGTCCGTATGCATTCATTGAAAGCATCATGACAAATTCTGAGTTTCCAATAATTGCACGGCCATCCTCTGTTTTCATCATATCTTCAACCTGCTGTGTGATTCCTGTTGGAATGCCATTCCATTTACGGGCACGTCTCCAAATCTGCTGTGTATATTTTGCAGATACTTCGGTCTGAGCCAGAAGATGGAACTCATCACAGTATAACCATGTACGTTTTCCCTTCTTATAGTTATCAATCATTTTATTCCAGATATTATCAAGGCAAACCTGAAGGCCAATAGCTTTCATACCTTCACCAATATCCTTAATGTTGTAAATTGTAAATCTGTTGTTAACATTTACGTTTGTTCTAAATGCAAATGAATTTTGAGTACCTTTTACAAACTTTTCAAGGGCAAGAGCCAGGTTATGAGCTTCAGGCTCTGGCTGCATGTCAATTTCTTTGTATAAATCAAACAATGTAGGAACAATCGCTTCATCTTTTGACTTTCCTTCTGCCCTTAATGTATCCATGTAATCTTTATATACATTCTTTACGCATCTATCAATAACAGATTTCTGGATTGGAGTTAACGGGTATCTTGTACCTGTTGCTGCTTCACAAATAGATGCAATAAAGTCTGATTTCATAACAATCGGGTCATCTCCGTCTTCCGGAGAATAGTCAAGACTCATATCCATCGGATTGATATGTACTCCAGAACCAGGTGCAATTCGGATTGAACTACCATAAAACATCTTTGCGAGTCCTGCATATTCGTTTTCCGGGTCAATTACAAAAACCTCATCGTCCGTATTTAAAAGCACATTTACAATCTCTCGTTTTGCAGAGAATGATTTACCTGAACCAGGAACACCAAAAATACATCCGTTTCCATTCTTTGCATGTGTTCTGTTGTACAGAATCATCTGCTTAGATATTCCGTTCAATCCATAGTACATTCCATCATCCTGCCATAATTCTTTTACAGAGAATGGAAGGAAAATCGCTGCAGCTCTTGTATTTAACAGTCTTTCAGTCTTTAACTTATTGACCCCAAGAGGCATACATGTTGATAAACCTGCTTCCTGTTGAGTTGCAAGAATTCTTGCCTGACAAACAAAACGTTCAGCTGTAGATTGAAACAGCTTTGTATTTTCATCAAGCTGCTCTTTATCTTTTGCAAAAATAACTGCTGTAACAGTTGTATAGAATAGCTTCTGGTTATCCTGTGTTAAGTCTCCCATCAGGTTTTCTACTTCCTGTGACGCCTGTTTGATTTCCGGCGAAATAACATCAACTGAATATCCATTTTTTGAAGCTTTTTTCTGTAATGTTACAACGTTTGCATTTACATCAATTAACTTATTTTTCAATAATTTAATTGATTTATTCTGTGGCAACGCGCGGTAATGAACACTTACCAACATATTGAATGGCATATTTGCCAATTCTGTCAGGATATCTCCCCTTAAGAATGTTGGTAAATCAACAATCATTAAGGCTCTGGCATATGTATTACCAACAATCATATGGTCTCTTTCAAATGTAAGAGCAGTTGGGCCGATTACATCTTTTGATGTCAATCCCATTTTCTGTATGTGTCTCATATTGAAAGATTCCATTGCTGAATCTCCTTTCATTCTCACCCTTCTGTAGAATGGAACGTTTGAGTCAATATTGTAAATTTCATATAACACAGAAAGTCTTTTAATTAAAGACACTGGCTGCGCTTCAATTTGCGTTACACGTTTAAATCCTTTGGATATTTCATCGTCAAGTCTTGAAAAACTTGCTTTTGCAGCAACGATATCGTCTGCCTCAACTGAAACAACAAAATATTTTTCGTGGATAATATTGTTTCGTACTTTTGATAACTTATCAATAAGCATCTCATTCATTTCTTCTCGATACTCATTTAACTTATCGTTCTGCGATTTCATTAAAACCTTCTTTTCAAGTTCTGCAGGCTTAATGCTTTTGTTGTAAATAACCTGCTGAATATGAACCTCCGGACCAAATGAACTTAATAACTCCATGAAGTTACCGAATATTTCTTTTTGTTTATCAGTATTCTCAATTGTAAAATTGATATCTGGGATTACATACATTTTTGAAAATAAGTTTTCATTAATCTGTATGATGCCATTCTCATAAACACCCTGATAAGGAATGCTGTCCTGCGCAGTCTTTGGAACATTTAAAGGATTTTCTTTTTTATTTTCCTTTGCATTTTTACCAGTTTTTTTAGAACCAAATAAACCCATTTAAATTAAACCCTCCTTTTTATTACGCGTACATTGTATCCTGTTTACTTCTTGGTCTCCTTGGAGACTTCTTCTTTGCGTTTTTATTTTTTTTGTCATTTTTCTTATTTCCTTTTATTTTACCAGACTGCTCTGCTGCAAGTTCCTCTTGTTCATCGATTAGTTCAAGCATCGTGTCGTATGTTAATTTTGTTTCATACGGACGATTCTTATTTCCAATTAGAGACGGTAATAAGTAATAATAGATATACGTTTCCGGTTTCATGCCGTAAGGCTTACCTACCGCAAGATACAAGACTGGTACAGCAAATAACATTCCAACGCATATCAATGTATTCATATCAATATTCGGGGCTACAGTCTGTACTATGTTATAATACACATACTCAATTGCAGCCGCCACAGCAACACAAACAGTCTGTCTTGCCGTTAATGGTCCAACCAATGGCGACTCATAAACAGAGACGTCCTTTGGAACCTGTACTTCAATCATTTTTGTTCCTCCTTATTTAGCACCAGTAATTTCTTCACATAAAGACATTGAATTCCAAATCAATCCAATTCTTGCTAACGTGACACCAAATGTTTTCAATGAACTTGTTCCAGCGGTCACTATATCAAGAAATGCCTCAATGCTTTCTTTAGTATAGACAAGCTTTCCTTGAGATATCGCTGTACCTTCGTTCATACCGACATCAAGCTGAGATTTTTCCAGATGGTTCGTTATCGATATTCCATACCCAGAGCCTACAAGCTGAGTTATAATAGCTTGGGTTGCTGTATTAATAACGAGAATAACCGCCACCTGAAGTCCCAAAGCAAACATTTTTTTCATAAATTGAACTCCATTGCTTGATGTTCCCTCTCTATATATATCGCTGATTGCGATTGGGGATAAAACGGTCATTGTTATGATTTCAAGAATACGGCTAATCAATACAACCTGAATTATTACCTCAGCAATCATTGATATTAACCATGGCAATATCGAACAGACTATATAAGATAAAATTTCAGTTATTTTCATTTTAGCGATACCGTTAATAAGCATTGACTTTTCATTTCCACCAAAAAAGTCAAGCCCCGCCTGGTCACTCACTTCTTTTGCGGCTGCTCCGCCAAGGTCTAATAAATATCCTACGATTGTGCTTGAATTCATAATAAACATATATGTTACAACGCATCTTAAAGTCGCTTTAAAAAACTGTTCAATACTAAAGTTCTTTTCAGTTACTTTTCCAGATAAATCAATCAGATATAATATTATTGTGAATCCAACAGCCAGACCTTTAATCGTCGCAATCATTGAAGAAAATGCCGTGTTTTTCATCGCATCACCCATAATCTTATCGTATCTATTCATAATATTCAGAACGCCTGTGCTTCCATACGATTGGTTATAGATTGTGATTGCCATAATTCCAAGCAAATAACTAAACATTAATCATTAACTCCTCCTTTTCCGGCTGACGAAAGGACTGGCCTTGTTCAGAGTTAACTTTTTTAAAAAGATATTTTTTCTGTTTATATTCACCATACCCTTTCTGTCACTCCCATTTTTTTAGTTATTTTGCATATTCTTTTGCGGTTTGTTCCGCACAGAAATGCAATATCTTTTTGTCATTTTTTAATATGACAAATCAGAAAAAAAATTAACATTTTTTTGAAAGATTTTTTAAGTAGAAATTTATAGCTGCTTTTGCTGTCTCCTCATCCTGGATGTACGACATAACTGTTTTCAAAAATACTTTATATATATTTTCATTCGTGACCGGAAATATTTTCATACCTTCCATATCATCAACAGCCATCAACACGGCAGCCATGTCTTCAGGTGTCAATTTCTTTTCTTCATCATCTTCAAGCATTTCATCTATACTCTGCGACAGTTTACTTTTTTTTACGTCTGTTTTTTTGACTCCTTCTGTGACTTTTTGTGGAAAGCCAATTTTTTCAGCTTTCATAACTTCGTCTTCACTATGATATTTTTTAATGAATTTCCATTTCAGGTCTCGTGGTTTTAAATTGTTTTCAACCATATCACAAAACTTGTCACTGCCGATAATATAGCATCGACACATTCCAACTTTCCCATCCTTTACCTCTTTTATATGAGTTAAATCCAGAGTTGTCCTTACGGTGTACATTTTTATGCCTGTTCCCTGCATTTTTGTTTCAGGATAGTGAGCTTTATCTTTTTCTATAATGATGATGATATTTTTAAACCTCACTCCGCCAGATTGAGACCGTATCATTTTTTAATCTCCTCCAGATACTTTGCATCGTTTTCATCATCGATATCATCCATATAATTATCCAGGTCAGGATTATCTGCCGGCGGTACTGTCATAAATCCATTTGCTACATTTACATGATGACGGATATGGTCTACGTTAAGGCGTATTCCATTTGAAGTGCTGCCATAAATATAGTTTTTGTATTCTGTTTCATTGTCACAATCTTTCACTGCAAATGACATAAATGAAACAACTCCGAGCTGCTTACACAGCTCGTTTAATTCTTCTGCCTTTTTCTGTATATGTTTTTTAAATACATCTTGTCTGTTATACATAATCTTCTCCTCTATCAAAATTTAATTTCACGGATATGTCACTAGGCTGCAATATCAATACTGCTCTGTAATATCATCCAGAAAATCGTCAAAGTCTTCTGCTTCTTCCTCATCAGTATTGTTAACAGGTTCGGTTTTTGCTTCATTAGACGTAACTGAGCTGTCAGTATTATTATCATTATCTCTTGCAAGCAACCGCTGCAGGGCATCTGACATTTTCGCACGTGGTGTGGTATCCTGAATTTGGTTGTCACTTGACGGGATATTGCTTTCTGCGTTATATGTTTCAGCATCAATTGTAGTGTTTGCGATACCTGTTGCATCTGTTATGCCTGTGTCACCAGGGATATCTGCAGCCTTCGGTTCTAGCTTATCAGTTGATTCTGCGATTCTATCTGCATCACCTATAACATGCTGATTTTTTGGTTCAGCCGTATCAGAATCTCCAAAATTGCCTAAACTTACTTCGGTATTCATATTTACATATTCATCTTTGTCTGCTGTCTCACCACTTATTCTTTTCTCAGCGGCCAGTTGTGTTTCATCAGACATATTATCGCTTTCTTTATACACGGCTTCTTTTCGGCTGGTATTTTTTTGATATTTTTTGGTATTGTTTCCTTTATTTCTTTTTACCTGTTTTATATCCTTTTCATCACGGTCGCCCTGAATCCGCCTTGACATTTCGTTGAAAAACCTGGCATCGCCCTCTTTGCTGTACTCTTCGGTAAAGATTCCGCACAAATACTGTCTTAACACAGATTTTATAAAATTATTACGATACCCATCAGTTATTGTCCTCATAAGTCTGATTGCATCCGCGTCTTCCTTGTTGTCAAGGTCAACATGGTAATGATAGAACTTACGGTACATTTTTTGTGGATATTTTGCTGCACGGTTTTCATTCAAAGGAAGGGGTCTGACTTTATAGACCTCTTTCCTTGCATATGAGTTCAAAACCTGCCTGGTTGTTTCAGGAAATGCGATACGCCCTGTTTTATACAGGGATACCAAATCCAAATCGTGATAAGAATAAAGTTTGATTTCTATTCTCATTAAGCATTACCCGCCTTTTTTAATTTTCTATATGCTGTCATATAATATCCTCTGACATTGGCAAGATAGATTGGAAGGTTGTTTCCATGATTACCAGGAATGATTTCCAACCCTTCCATACCTGATAAAATCTCTTCAAAATATTTAATCCATGCAGCGCCAGTTCCACCGGTTACAACAAGCAGGTCATAATCTGCAAAATATCCGGAAACCTCATACAGCTTCTTGATTGACATTTCAGCAACTTCTTTGCACGCTTTTTCAATATACCCATCAAGAGGTACCTTTTTGCTTGACATGTTCTGAATATCAATCACCTTAAAGAATCCCTCTTTCATATATTTTCGCATCTGCGGGATTCTGATATCCATATGATAATCTTTATAGATGTAGCCGGATGCGACTTCCAGAACCCTCTTCATGCCGAGATTATTAATGGACTCTTCAAGCGCCTTCTTTCTGTTGATAATTCCATACGGGTCAAATGTTCCAAACCCAATATCCGCAACAATAATGTTCTTTGACATCAGGTCTTTCGCATCATCTACGCGTTCACCGTCATCGTTAAACATAATTGAATTTAACGTCCCGGCTGGCTGTGACATTACATTCACATCACCATTTTTTAAGGTATTCTCAAATCTCATCCACTTGCCGCTTCCAAGCCTGACTTCATAAATTCCAGGCTGGGTAAAGGCTGCTTTGATTTTAGGAGCATCTTCCTTTAAATATGCTGCCGGGAGTCCTGTCTGAACAGCTGGTTTAAACTGCGGCTCAAATTTTCTTTCTTCATTATCCATCAACCCGATAGCGACCGCTGTTCTGGCCATAATTGCAAATTCTTTTGTATAATAACGGTTCCTGTCAAATGAAGAGTCTGTATCGTTAGTATCATCTGTTCTTACTAAGTCCTGGGCTTTTGTACCGATAAGGTAGACTCCGCTTTCATCTCTGTAATAGATGTCATCTTCATCAACAGACATTAAGTTATTATCCATTTTCTTTACATAGGACGGAAAGCAAAATCTCTTATTCGGAGACATTCCCTTTACGCTTGAGAAACCGATATCAACAGCTACAATCCAATTTGATTTGATTGGATTTTTGCATGCAATAATTTCCTGTGGTGTATTAAAATCTTGTAAGTTCATAAAAAACCTCCTTATATTTGTTATGCATTTTTTAATATGTTTTTTGAACATCATATGCTGTATATTTTTGCTACACTTTTAATATGCAGAAAAAATATGGAGATTGAATATTTTTTCGAAAAAAAATTGGAGCAAATAATTTACTCCAATTTCCGTTAGAATTGACGTCTATATATCGAATAAGAAACAATAGCAATTCCGCATATCAGGATAGCCATAATAATCTTTCCAAACAAACTTCCTTTTTTCTGCTGAGCAGGTTCTTCAACGCTGTCGTCTTCTTCATCAGCATCCATATCAGACTCATCTTCATAATCGCTGCTGATTGTATCAGATTCTGAATCGTCCGAACTGTCTGCGTCCTCATTATCCAAAAGACTATCATTATCTTTTGTTCCGGTACCGTCACTTTGCTGAGTGGCTTCTTTTGCCTCTTCCTTTTCCATTTTTTGCTTTTCTTCAGAAGTCAAATAAGGACTATCTTCGAAACTCATTTCACCCTTTTCTATTCGCTGCTCTACTACTTCTTTCGCATTGTCATCAAGCGCTTTCATATTTTCGCTTGTTTGATTGTTGATAAAGTTTTTTGCAGAAGGAGTCCAGTTTCCATTTTTGTCCATGTATCCATAATTATACATATTTTTACAATAGTCTTTATAATCGTCATCTGATTGAAAAGCAGCTTTTTCTCTATAAAATCCCTGCGTAAATGGCTCATCTTTTGTATAGTCATAACTTGCACTTGTAGCGCTATCGTCAATCTCTTCAGAATTCTCGTTTTTAGTATTTTTATTATTATCACCATTGCTGGAAGCATATATATATGTTGGCGCCAATATTACTAAACATAAAAATAATGCCAAAAATATTATTATCTTCTTACACTTATTCATACTCTCACCTCTCTAAATTATAATCCGGGGTATCGTCCATAATGCTGAAAACCAGTGTATGCATTGATTTTAATACCCTTTCCAGGAGCATGATAAACCCCATCTGTTGTTCCTCCAGTACAGTGAAGCCAATATTTTACTCCATCTACGGTTCCAATATAAATGCCTACATGGTCAGCACCATAAGCCACTCCAGGCCAGTGCTTTTGTCCAACATCTCCTGGTATTAACTCTGATTCACTGATTTCATTAAAAACACCGGAAATACTTGGGGTTGCCCAATCAGCCGCAGCTCTACCTTGTGTCGCAACTTTAGACCGCCAATAACATTGTCCAACAAAAGACGAACAATCCAAATATTTGGGATTTTCATATGATGGTGAATTTCTTGCATCCATTGAATATGTAACGCCATAAAGCAGAACACCTTGTTGTATGATTTCTCGCCTCTCCTTTGTTACCCTGCTATCCCATGTTCTCATGCATTTTCTTAAAATTTCTTTCATTTCCTCTGGCAATTCTCCATAATCCATTGAACCACCACCAGTGCACGTATAGTTTTCAAATACCTTCTGATAAAAGAACTGGTCAGAATATTTATATTCTCCATACTTATCATCTTTCTTTTCTTTACCTTCGTCTGTTCTTTTTACACCATCAGCAATTACTTTCGCATATCTCTTAATGATAGCATCATAATCCACTTCTTCATCACTGCTACTCTCTCCTTCTTGCTTTTTGCTGGCCATTGATTGCTGGTCACAGTAATTCGTAAATGTAACAAAATTTGTAAATCCGCTAAGTTTTGTCGAGGTTGTACTGAACCGGTTCTTTATCGCCTCAGAATCTCCGCCAAATTCAAAACCCTGCACTGCACTCATAAGTGTTTCTGTTGAGTATGGTGAAGGATAGCACGCATCCTCTATGATTCTGCTAAACGCCTGCGCTGCAATATCAATAGAATCAGCTACTGTATAGCAGCTGCCATTATCTCTATGCCATTTTTTCTGTGCTTCTGATTCATCATCAGCGTCTGGCCACGGAGTTGCAGGAGGAGGAACTGGTGTTCCAGAAATATCACCCCATGGAAGAGGTGTCGGCATCGGAGAAGCAGTCGGAGCAACTAAAGACCCCACTGGTGTTTTATCACCATTTTCTGCTCTTGCCAGCCATGAACCGTTTATATGAAACAAATCAAATTTAAAGTCAGGGTTTCCGGTCTTTTTTGTTGTTGCCTTACCTTTCTTATCGGTGGCTGTAACTTCTTTTTCGACCTCATTCCCTTTTATAGCCTTGGCTGTTGCATAGTCATCTTTATATTCATTAAATCTGGCCTGAGCAATCGCTTTAAATATTTCCTTATAAGGCTTAAAACCATATTTTTCAGCTGCAGCATCCATTAAATCTTCGAACTGTTTAACTTCGTCTGATAAAATCGCCTGACAAAAATTACTTATCTCTATCGTTTCATACATTCCTTCAAAGTTGTTCCAGTTTGTTGATGAATAAAAATTCTTCATATCTTGCGTTACATCATCGTCATTATTCCATAATAATGGTTTTTTTGTTTCACTGTTACGCATCGTGTAAAGACTTTCAGCCATAGAATACGCCAATGTGCCAACACTGACTGACCCCGGCCATTTATAAGCCTGAAAATCAAATTTTGATAATCCAGGCATAATACTTTCCATTGCCTTCTTTTCCTTAGCTGTTGGAGTTGGCGTTGGGGATTCTACTGCCCCCAATGTTGGGGTTGGTTCAGTACCTGTATTGCCTGTATTACCAGTATTTTTGTCTGAATCTGTATTTCCTGAGCCTGTATTATTTTTATCGTCTTTTTTATCATCTTTATCATCTTTATTCCAACCGTCAGGAAATGTAGTCTGGATGTTTTCAGCATATACGTTTTGAGTCATAAAAGCCATAGACAGAGCAATATCAGAAGCAGGTGTCACAACCGTACACGCAATTGCCATTACGACTGATAAAATTTGATTTTTTTTATATTTTTTTTGCCGCTTATGCGGAGACATGTTTGTCTCCGCATTGTGGCATGTTTTTTTGTTATACATAATCGCCCTCCTTATAACATACTTTCAATAGTTGCAATATCTTGATTTAAGGAAGCTTCTCTCTGCGCTTCGTACTTAGCTGCCGGGCGTTCAAAATATTTAAGGAAATACCGTCCTGCGTCATAAGCGCTTGAACACTGCAAGAATCCATTAACGCCTGAATTTGTCCATACCGCGCTCGATGAAAATTCATATTCAAGGAATTTACATTGGCCTTCCAATGTATTGTATTTTACACCATTGTTATTACACCATGTGACAAGGTTAGTTCTTCTTCCACCTGTCCACTGTACAAGGCCATATCCTCCGCTTCCATCAGAATGCTCTGTTGCCGTATAATTAAAATCACTCTCATGCATAATATTTACTAATACGCCAACTGCCTGTTCTTTTGTAAGCTTAGGGGTCATGTCTTTTGTCAAGAACTTATAAACATGTCGGCAGACTTCTTTCTGTGATTCAGTCATTACCCCAGGGCTAAATGAGCCTGAGCTCGTCTCACCGCTATCTGAGCATGTTCCAGAAATTCCCATCTTAAATTCAGGTTTTTTGATTCGCTGAGTTCCGTATTTGAGAACTGACTCTTTTGCCTTATAGTTTATGTCTTTTATCTTATCGCTTGAATAATTTGGATTTTCTTTATCAAAATCGTCAACTCCGTAAATGTTTTTATCATACCATCCCTTGATATCAAGCAAACTGTCAAAATGTAATGTAATAACCGCAGTACTTGTCTTTTTATGTCCTGGACATGCTTTATATTTAGTTTCAAACACAAGGTCTCCATTTGCATCAGTTTTTTGATGTACGTCCGGAATCCTTGTTGTTGTTCCGTCTTTATATGAGACAAGTCTTGTGTCATAAACCATTACTGGAACCTGATATGTCATACCATCAGTATTTGTTTCGTCAATTGCTTTTCCATTTTTGTCGTATGTAGGCAAGCCATCAGGACCCTGATGATATTGAGTTACCGGAGTCCATGTGATAATATGTGACGCATTAAACAATGCTACTAATGTTGAATATCTTAAATCATCATATCCGCCAATAGTATAGTTGGTCATGTCTAAGCCATACTTATCAAAATATGCAATCAATTTCCATGTATCATCATCAATCTTATTTGTAACATCAAGTTCATGAGCTTCATCTGCAGCTTCCTCGTTAATTCCTGACTTATCTGCCTTTGCAAGAATTGTTTTCTTTACCGATGTTACATCATTTATATCAAAGTCATACATTGCAAGAACCATAGAAATAAGTTCCTGGTTGTTATTGTAAAAACCATAAACAGCGCCCTTTGCAGTAGTTTTATCATATCCTTCCGGGGTCGGGGTCGGAGAAATTCCATCAGGGGTTTCCTGGTCTTCCGGGAATGTATAATAAATATTATTTTTCTGGTCAATGATATCTCTGTATACATCCTGGTCAATTTCCTGTCTGTAGAAGACGTCTGCACTGACACTTGTTGATAATCCTCCACCTATTGTTGCAAGGTCACACGTTCCATCTAAAACACTTCCAAGATTTGTCGCTTGTACTGGAAGATATCCCTTTCCATTCATATTTTCAGGCTCTCCATCTTTTCCCATAAACTCAGCAAAATCTCTTGTGTGTGCTCCGTCTGGCATATGATGACCATAAACTCCTTCTGGTTCTGCCGGGTAGTTAGTATGAATATGTGCTTTTGTGTCAAACATCATCATATAGATTTCTTTCGATGCAGGCTCTCCACCTAATGATATTGGCTGATTGAACTCAACTTTAAGCACATCACCTACCTTTCCCCAAAACGTGCCGAATGCTACTAAAAATACAGTCTTGTCTCCATATTTAGCAACAGCATAACCGTTACGGCTTTCAAGTACTCCATCTGCTTCAAGTTTCTTTTTTAACGTGTCACAGTCAGAACCAGCGCTCCAATTAATATCAATTGAATTTTTTCCTTCTGTATTCCACCACGTACCCTGTGTAACATCGTATAGACTGTTACTTGGATTGTCTGGGTCTCCAATCTTAGAAGAATCTCCCTTTTGCATCTGCGGGCCTCCATCAGGGTCTGTTCCTGATGCTGCAGTTCCACCGCCGCCACCGCCGGATAATGCATTCCTAAATGACGCATGGCACAATGTAAGCAAATCAACCATTTCCTGTGCTGCTTCTGTAGTATCTTCATCACCGGCATCATAATAAACTTCATCGCCTTCATTACTTATAAAGGACAATATTGAAAAGATTAATATAAGTACAAACAGTAATATCAGTAATATCGGAGCCATTGCACTAAGTATTGCAGTACCAAGCATTGTCAATAATCTGATAATGATTTGTACCATGGCTTTTAACGATTTGATTGAAAGGTTTTTTATGCCATTTCCAAGCATCTTAAATTTTCTGATTGCACGCTTGCCTCTTCTTTTAACTGTAAACTTGACGCCTTTTCTTTTTACAAGCCTTCCGGTACTCATTGTAAATCTGGTTCCATATGTAAGCGCTTTTTTACTGGCACGAAACGCGGAGGTTGATACTTTAGCAACAGAAATCGCAGCTTTTCGCGTAGCATCAACTGCTCTCGCGAACTTCATGGGTACACTTCTTACAAATTTTATTGTCCTGTAAGCCTTCATCGCTATAGACCGAACCTTTCCGGCTCCTCCAAGCATTATCATAAGACCTCTGAATGTATAATCTGACCCCATATACTTATTTAAAAAGTTCTTGGATTTATGGTAAGCATTTACACCCGCTCTTTGAAGCTTATGAGCCTGTCTTGCAACAAAATTTCGTATTCCATTGATTCGGTTTATCTTAAGCATATTTTTTATAATTGCTTTCTGTTCTTCTGTTACATTGCCGGTCTTTAAAAGCTTTTTTAACGCCCTTCTGTTTGATGGAAGATTGTTTGCTTCTACCAGCATTGCCATTGAGGCAGCAAAGAAACCGTCTTCAATTACACCTCTTTTAATCTTTCCATTTGATGCGTCTATGTATGACTGTACAAGCTTCATGCTTTCTTCAGGAATTGCATTTTTGTCCATCATTGTCTGAAGCATTTTGACATTCGTCGGGAGACCGGCTACCTCAAGTTGAAACTTCAAATAAGCACTGTCATCATAAGCGAATATTCCATTTTTTATGATAGTTTTTCTTGTGTTTTCAAATACATTTATATAATCCTGAGCCAGTCGCGCACTTTCTTCATCAAGGTGCCCTGCTTTCAGCTGTCTTTTTAACTTATCAACATTGCAAGACATTTTTTTGTCAGTAAGCTGTGTACGCAAATCAAATAAACATTCCTTTTCAATGTCACTTAAGTGCCTGTCTTCAAGAATACTGTTGATTTTTGCAATCTTTGAAGCCGTGTCTGCATTTACTGAGATAATCTTATTGTAATTTTGTGCGATAAAATCAATACTTTCTTTACTGAAAGTGATTTTTCTCATTTCATTTGATGCATAACGTGTCATCATAACATGCATGATGCGTCCTTGACGGTCTATCGTTCCAGATATCTGATGTCTTCTCAACAGATTTGATAAGTTTCTATCTCCAAAGCGTTCAGTTAACTTATTAGTCGCAAATGAATCTCCATCTTTCACAAAATCATCAGCAGAAATTGTTTTGTTAACTATCGCAGGAGCAAACGATGCTGCAATTCCATGTTCAACAAGTTTTTCGCCAATTTTATTTATGTCAGTTGCGTTTAATTCTTTATTAGAGAGTGACAAATTGAGTTTTGTTCCAGTTATAATTGAGTTTCCGTCTGACCCAATCTGAAATCTAACATTATTAGATGTTATAATTTCATTGCCATTAACGAAAGCATCCTTCCATCCAACAAAAACCAAATTGCTTCTCTCTGTCTTATAGACATTCAGCAATACACCATCAACATTAATAGTGCCATCAGACCTAATCGTGAAAAACTTCATTCGGCCATCAATTTTAAGGCCAACTTCATTATTTTTAATAGCACCAACAAGGCCTACATTTTTAACTCTTGATGACGCATTATATATATCAGCTCCGATTTTGGCTGCTGCAATACTGTTACCGATTGAACTTTTTGTAGCGTTTTTTATAGCTTCTGCTGTGCCATTAGTTGAAAATCCAGCACCACTTGCCGGCGAAAACCCAAAGCTAGGGTTATTATTAAATTCAGCAATCATTTTCGCCGTCTCAGCATCAATCTGACCAGCCATAGCGTATGAATCAGCAATCAATTTATTACTTTTAGAGGTTAAGTCTTGGGTGTTGTTAATTGCCTGATTCCACAGCTGTGATTTATTTTTTTGCTTTACTACGGCTTCGCTTACATCCTTTACTGTATCTTGTGATATAGAAGTATTAGCGCTCGCCGCTATACTTTTATTTTTATTTGTTACTCCACCAACAGCAGCAGCGGCAGCGACCTGGCCGGCAACAGCTTTTGAAACATCTAATTTTGAGCTGCCAGGAGTTTTAATTACGTTATCAGCCGGACCACTTATCTCTTTTGATACATGCCCGTCAACAACCTGCGCTCCAGCTTTGTTTATTTGTACATGGTTATTTTTATTTCCATCTTTTGCAGTATAGATGTGTTCTTTGTTTTCAGAATCAATTATTTTTGAGCCTTCTTTTGCCAGTTGTTTTTTGCTATCTTTTATATTTTTTTCTAAAGCAGATTGATTCAAATCTGGCTTGCCGAAGTTTTCGCTTGTCTTCTGTCCTGCCATTTCATATGAATCTCTTTCGTATACATGTTTCTTAGAATGAGAATCAAGACCAATATTCTGAGTTGAAGCCGAAGAACCAGGCTCTCGAGCGATGTTATCAATCTTGGATTCGCCGTTCTTTTTTAATTCCACACTATCTTTATTTTTAAATATCGGCTGAACTGGTGTTATTGTGGATTTATTACCGCTTGAATAATCTTTTGCCTTAATAGCATTCAAAGATTCTTTTGCAGTAGAACTTCCACCGTGGACACTATCAATCTTTTCCGGCTGTGAAGCATTTTTCCCGGCTTCTGATACAGTTCCTGTTTTAAATGTTCCGTCAATCTGGTGTCCCGGCTGTGTATTGTAATTATTATCAATACGATGTTCCTGCGGCCGCGATTCTGACGGTCTTTTCTGTTCAATCACCACTTTTTCTGCAGCTGATGCTTTATGAGTGTTATTAACAATGGTCGCAGTACCCGCAACGGCTGCATTCATTCCGGCTGAGGCATACGAATCTCTTCTGTATCCTGAAGCCTGGTTATTCGGGATATCTTTTTTCCCTTGTACCACCGATTGAACCGGTGTCGCCTCAGACTTGTTATCTCCTGAATAGTCTTTTGCCTTAATAGCATTCAAAGACTCTTTTGCCGTAGAACTTCCACCGTGAACACTGTCAATCTTTTCCGGTTGAGAAGCATTTTTTCCTGCCTCTGATACCGTTCCTGTTTTAAATGTTCCGTCAATCTGGCGTCCCGGCTGCGTATTGTAATTATTATCAATACGATGCTCTGCCGGTCTTTCCTGATTCTTTTCTGGACTTGTTATTCTGTCATCACGACGGATATCCGCTTCACGCTGGCGCCTGTCCATTTCCATGCGGATTTCTTCACGCATTGCATCTTCAGTCCGCCGTTCCGGTTCATACTTTCCGGAAGTACGGTATTGGTCAGCTTCAGCTCCTCTCTGTTCTTTTGCAGCCGCCTCTCTTCTTGTCATTTCTGTTGCTGCTGCAGTCGCTGTTACTGTCGCTGCTGTAGCTGCTGCCGCACCCGATGCGTGCGTCTTTCCACCAATTACATTTGTAACATCACCGGCATTTGTACTTCCATGATGCAGATTTCCAACCTGTTCAGACTGCATGCTGTTTCGTGTTCCGGCATTGCCGGCATCATGCACTGAACCTGTCCTTGAGCTGCTGTTAACCTGTCTGTCATGGTTTGAGTTATAGCTGTTATCAACTCTGTTTCCGGTTCTGCTTTCGTCACGCTTTGCATCAGTTTCACTTCTGCCTGTCTCAGCATTACGGTATCTGTCAGTTTCCTGTTGGCGTTTGTCCATCTCTCTACGGGCTTCTTCACGCATTGCATCTTCAGTCCGTCGTTCCGGTTCATACTTGCCTGAACCACTATACTGGTCATGCTTATCAGTTTCAGCATTACGATAGTCGTTGTACCTGTTTGCTTCTGCCTCTCGCTGACGTCTTTCCATTTCGCGTCCTGCATCGTAATCTCTTGCGACAGTATCAGAATTATAAGTATTCGACTTTCTATCTTCATATTCATTATAGCTATTGCCGCCATTTCTGTTTCCTTTGTCAGCCTCTCTCTGCTCCTTTGCAGCTGACTCTCTTCTTGACATTTCGTCTGCCGCTGCCGTAGCAGCAGCTGCCGCTTCAGAAGCATATGTTTTACCACCAACTACATTTGTCACGTCACCGGCATTTGTGCTTCCATTATGCAGATTCTCAACTCGTTCAGACTGCATGCTGCTCCGTGTTCCAGCATCGCCGGCATCATTTACAGAGCCTGTTCTTGAACTGCTGTCAATCTGGCTTTCCCGATTTGAGTTATAATCATTATTAACCCTGTTTCCGCTTTCGCGTTCACTCTTTGTGTCAGTTTCATTTTTGCCCGCTTCAGCATTTCGGTATTTATCTGCTTCCTGCTGACGTTTGTCCATTTCACGGAGGGCTTCTTCACGCATTGCAGCTTCTGTTCGCTGTTCCGGTTCATACTTTCCTGAACCACTATACTGGTCACGTTTACCAGCTTCAGCGTCATGGTATCTGTTTGCTTCCGCTTCATGCTGACGTCTTTCTATTTCACGCTTTGTATCTTCATCCCTTAAAACAGTATCAGAGCCATAAGAATCGGTTCTTTTTTCAGCACGTTCCTGGCGTTCCCTTCTTTCTTCCTGCTCCCTTCTGCTTCTACGGACATCTTCAGCTTCTTTCTGTTCTCTTGCAGCAGTATCCCTTCTCACCGCTTCATCAACTTCTCTTCTTGCATCTGCGGTTTCCTTTGATGTTTCATACTCCCTGCTTTTTACCACATGAGTAACATCACCGGCATTGGAATCACCGTAATGGGTGCTTCCAATCTGCTCTGACTGCTGATAGCCTCGTTTTCCGGCATCGCCAGCATCATTTACAGAACCGGTTCTTGAATTTCCGTCAATCTGGCTTTCAGCTTTTGAACTATAGCTGTTATCAAGTCTTGAGGACTCTTCCTGGTTTTTACTGGTTTCTCTCTTATCAGAGTCATACTTTTCAGCATTACGTTTTTCTGTTTCCGCTTTTGAAGCAGTCTCTTCATGCCCGGTATTGCCATATCCAACCTGTGCTTTTGCTGCAGCTTCCCTTCTGGCCATTTCCATAGCTGCGGCCGTCGCTGCTGTTTCAGCAGCAGTTTCAGTTCCGTATGTTTTACTATGGATTGCATTGCTTACATCACCAGCATCATTAGCTCCGCCGTGCATGTTATTGACATGCTCTGACTGCTGATATTCACGTTTTCCGGCATCACCGGCATTATCCACTGCATCGCTTCTAAAAGAAGAGTCAACCTGTTTATCGGCATTTGTTGAATAGTCTTTACCTATCTTTGCTTCATCTTTTCTATCTTCAAAAGACTTACTGCGGTCGGTATCTTTTTCTGTATATCTTTCCGCCTCTTTTTCACGTCTTGCTTTTTCGTCAAAATCAGCTTCTTCTGCTTTTCTTTTATCAAAGGACTCCTGCTCTCTAAGCCTTGCTGCATCAGTTTCTCTGGCTGCAAGTTCACGCTCTTTGTTCAATGTCTCATCAGCTTCAAGGACTCTTCGGATAGATTCTTCCCTTTCAGCATCAAGCTTCGCTCTATATTCGTCTTTTTCTACATATTTTCTGGAGTCGCTCTCCTTGCCTGTATGCTCACCTTCAATAATATTTTTTACTACAGTATCTCTTGTTGAAAGTGGTTCCGGTATGCCCTCTTCAAGTTCTTCCTCTATTTCTTCCTCGGCTTCGCCAGCCTCATCTTCACGGACACGTTCAGGTTCATCGTTCTCCCTGTCACGCTGCAGGCTCTGCAGATAATCAAAGAATTCCGGATATTTATCCTGAAGCTCAAAGTCTCCGGCATTTTCATACAGTTTATCTAAATCTACTCTGTCAAGAGCGGCATCAGCCATATCATAGATATGTCTTTCGTCTTCCGGAAGGTCTACGTTATCTCTGGCTCTCGTCACATCAACAAGGTCAAGAGCCATACCATTCTGAAACAGATTGGCAAGCAGCTCTATTCCATCTGTTGAAGATAATATGTAGTCAACATTTTTCTTATTCACTTTTTACACCTCCTTTACTCACGCTCTGTTGTTGTCGCTGCCATAATTAATTCAGACGGCCGTACTACATGTACAGACCTTGCTTCAAACACAGCTGCTTTTCTCGGGTCATCAATAAAAACATCCATCTTATTCATCATAGCCGCAATCACAGCAAATCCCTCATCTTTAAGCATCATCTGGTTTTGTTCAAGAATGCTTCTGATGGCAATATCACTGGCATTATACTCAATTTCTTTCGCAAATTCGTTAAAGCGTTTCAGTGCTTTTATATCAAGATTTTTTACGAAAAGCTGGTAGATGTCCGGCGTTAAATACACGTCTTCATATAATCCAGTAATCAGATTTTCATGTCCTGTTAATAAAAATGTTTCAAATGCATCTTTATCGGCTATAAGAATGGATTTTGAATGTGGTAATTCTTTGTATTTCTTTATTTCCATCAAAAAATCCTCCCTACGTATAGTTATCAATTTAAGGCAGAATCCTGCCGCATATTTAATATGCTAAATTTTTCCCCGAATAATACATTTTTTACAAAAAAAAGAAGGATTTGGTTTTAAGCCAAATCCTGCTTTCTTTTATCGAATAAATCTTTATTTTTTGCAAGCGAACTATCCACGATTATTGACAGCAATTCTCCCAAAATCAGCATTGTCGCCATAAATATTACTGCACCAAAATTTCCAAACGCACATAATCCGGCACATACAAGTACCAGGATTCCATGCAGCTTTTTACCCTTCAGCAGCAATATGACACCAAGCACTATAATCAAAGCAATCGGAATCAGCATTGCCGCACCCTGATATACAACGCCAAGCGTCAGATGGGTATCACCAACTTTTAAAATTTCATCAACAGCCTTTTTAATTTTGGTGAAATACCACTGAGAGCCACCTGCATTATCGTATACCTTCTGCCACTGATTGTTATTTAGATACATTGCAATCTGAAACAATCCACTATTATTTGTGGTATTGTCAGGCAGCGACAGAGCGTTCAAAAACAGCTTTCTGTTAGCCTTGAATGACAATACATAATGGAAGTTAGACATAACTCTATGAAGCTTACTGTCCCACGTATAAGATAATGCTATCAAACGGTTCATCATATAAGAGCATACAACCGTAAAGCCAACGTACACCGGAAACAGGGTTAGGCCATTTTTACATTTACCGCATTCGTTATCACCAGTATTGTCAGCACTAGCCACGCTGGCAGCCTCATCACCATCAGTTATGCCGTTTTTACTATCGCCTTTTTCTGTACTTTTACAGCAAGATATAATTTCAGCAGTTTTTATAATCACGACCCCAACAATCGCACAGCACCCGGCCATAAACAATATAGACCATAATATAGAAGTAATACCGAAATGCTTCTCAATAAAATATGAAAACTCTGCAAGCATACTTTTTAAGATTTTGTACATAATCCCGCCTCCTGTATGTCACGGTATATTTTCTTTATGGAGTCGAGACATTTGCCGGAAGGATGGATGTTTTTGAGATTGTCAAAATAAAAATTTGACATTTCAATCAGCATAAGCTCTACATATCTCAATTCGTCATCTGAAATTTCACCTCTTTCACTAATATCGTGAAACCAGACGGCAGCAGCCATATACTGGTCTAATTGAGACTCATTACGGATTCGTTCCGGCTGTTTTGTAACCTTGTCATCTTCCGGCTCGGTGGCAGCAGTTTCATCACCCCACAAATCTTCATCCGTCACTTCGTCTTCATCAACAATCTCTTCATCCCCAGGGTTCTTATACATCCATGTTCTATCAGTCTCATCCTCACATTCATCATCACGTTTCTGTGTTGCATGAGCATCAATAATCTCAAGGCTATCATCGCTGTCGTATTCAATATCTGAAAAATCAGCGATATGTTCTACTAATGGATTGACTTTCTTTTTTACTCCACGTGTTCTTGACATTCCTTTTGGCATTCTTCTTCCCCCATATTCTTTAATTTTTCTTCTAATCTTGTTATTCTGTTTCGTTTACATTTATTGCTTGCCGCTATAGCAAGAGCATCATTTATTGTAATCAGTGTTACATATTTTCTTGCTCTTGAAATGGCGGTGTTTACCATGTTACGCGTAAGCAGGGATAAAGGCTTATCCGGAAGCATGATATAAACATTGTCATATTCACTGCCCTGGCTTTTATGGATTGTAATAGCATCTGCATGCTCCATATCCATAGCCGTATCACGGTTTATTTCTATTGTTTTATCTTCACCCTGTTTCTTAATCTGTATCGGAGCTTCTATTGTTTCAACAAATCCGATATCACCATTGCAATAACCGGCATCATAGTTGTTTTTGGTAAAAACAACCTTATCGCCGAGTTTGAAATGGCTGTTATGAAACCAGATTCCGGGCTGTTCAATATCTTCAAAATCATGGTTTAACGACATTGTTCCGACTGTACCTTTTTTTGTTGTTGACAATATCTGTGTGCGATGCGGGTCTCCGGTATAACACGACTTTAAATATGCCTTAGCCTCGTCCTCGGATTTACAATTCCGAATTTTAAAGGCATCGTTTTCAATAAAATCATACCTGCCAGCCAGAATCTTCCCGCAGTTATCTATAACCGCAGAGCCTTCACTTTGTCTCATGATTTTTTTTAGTTTTATTTTTGGTATCTTGTTTGAGTTTATCAAGTCACGCAGAACTGCACCACAGCCAACACTTTCAAGCTGGTCAGGGTCACCGCTTAAAATCAGTTTCGCCCCGGACTTTATGGCTTTCAAAAGGTGGTACATAAGCTCCGTGTCGACCATCGACATTTCATCAACAACAATAAAGTCAGCATCAAGCGGATTCTCCTCATTCCTGCCGGCATCATCTGGCATATATGGATTCAGTTCAAGCATAATATGCATTGTTGACGATTCATGCCCTGAATGTTCTTTCAATACACCTGCTGCTCTCGCCGTCGGAGCGCAAAGTCTGATTTCCTCCTTCGGTTTCTTACTCTTAAAAAGATTGATAGCACCGCAGATGGTATGTGTTTTGCCGGTACCTCCGCGTCCAAGCAGAATCACCACGCTGTTCTGGTCAAATGTTTTTAAGAATTCAAGCTGCTCTTTATTGTACTTATCATTGATGGAGTCGTATACATCATCTGAAATACCCAGCTTTGTATCAGCAGACATTAAACGGTTTAATTGGAATGCAATATCAGCCTCCATATTCAGAGTATCTATATATCCTATAAGCCCGTTTTCATAATACACTTTCCGCATTGCTGTCAATGTGGAGAGCAGAAAATAAGGAGATACTACATAATCTTTCCAGGCAGACATACGATGAAGCCTTGCACAGTTGATATAAAAGTCCTTCAATCGCATTGCGGTGTTCCCGCTGGCTTCATTATTATTCAATACCTGATAGATAATAGCCCTTACTCTTTCCGGGGCAAGATAATCAAAATTCAAATCTTTTGCCAGGTTATCAGCCACCTGAAAATCAAGTTCAAGACGATACAGCACCGCATACGGATTATGACAGAGCTTTTCTTCTGCCTCAAGGCCATAGATTGCAGCCAGCATGTCAATCTGCGGATATCCAATTCCATATTTCTGGTATTTCTTTACAAGGTAGTCTTTTTCAAGCATTGAACCGACCGTATCTTTCAATTCTGTAAGATACCGCTTTGACCCCCTAAAACCTTTCCAAAAATCTTTATCATCCCACATACTTGACAGCCTGCTTATATCCCCGTCAACAGCTTCAAGAATCCTGTTTGCAATCTTCGCAGAGATTCCCTTCACCTTTGTCAGTAATGTTTTTGCATATTCTTCATCATTAAAATTGATACAGGTATATACAGTTTCATTCATGTATTTTGTTTTCACAAATTTTGTGATTTGTTCTATCTTTAACGCCTTAAAATCTATTTTGGTGATGTCGTTTACAGTCTCAACACGAAACTCTACTTTTATCGGAACGCCAGGCACCACATCAGGAATCTTGCCTGAGCATATAGCTTCAAACCGCGGGCAGTCTTTATCATAATCACTTTTAAAGAGAAATTCAGCATATCCGTCTTCACATCTGTCTATCAGAAAATCAACGATTCTGCCATTTACAACAACCATTACAATTTCCCCCTTTCTTTGCAGATATACAAGACCGGAATATTCCGGTCTATATTAGAATGCTGAATTTTTCTTTAATTCGTTTTTTTTATCGGATTTTTTATTTTTTTTCAGGAAATTCAAGCCCGGTTGTGAAATCATCCTTCATAACAACATACGCATCAAATGAATTCCCGGCTTTGCTTTGCAGATTCTTTTTAAGTCCTGTTTTCTTTTTTGTCAAAAGGTCTTTTACATCCTTTGCCGACAGGTCTTTTCCGCATACATTTTTCCAGATGATAAAATCACATGTACTGTCAGCCTTATCGCGTCCTTTATTTCCACTGCATGCGAAAGCTTTGCTGCTTTCAACAATAGGCTTTCCGCATTTGGGACACTTGAGACCAGTATCTTTTGCTGCTCCCATCGCCCATGTCAGCTTGCCATCCTTAATCTGTAATGCCGCATCAAATTTACTGCCATCCTTTTTCTTAAATCCTTTGATAACATCTGTCGTCTCACCCGCCAGTAGCTTTTTCACCTGCTCTTCAGTAAGTGTCTTTCCACAGATACTGTTCCATAAAATAAACCCGCAGCCATCATCTTCACATTTATATGACATAGGCGTTTTTACAAGTGGCTTGCCGCATTTCGGGCATTTAAGGTCTGTCTTTGACTCAAACGGCGCCCATGTTACCTTACCGTCTTCCTGAAGCGTCAGAGCTGCCGAAAATGTCTTGCCGGATTTACTCTTAAATCCGGAAATTACTTCTGTTGTCTGACCTGCCAGGAGCGTCATCACCTGCTTCTCTGTCAGGTCAACCCCCGCAATTGTTTTATAGATAGAGAAATGGCATTCCGGATATCCGCTGCAGCCCCAGCCTTTTGGCAGTTCCACAACCGGCTTGCCGCATATCGGACATACCCCAACCTCTTTTCTATCTGTTGTCTTTTCTATTTGCATATTGTTTAGTTCCTCCAGTGCATCATACACGTAATTTATAATTTCTTCGTAAACATCATCGTAAGCCTCGCTGCCTTCCCTGATATGAGTCATATGGACTTCCCATTCAGCCGACAGTTCAGGGCTGACAATAGAACTGTTTCCAAGGTTTTCAATATATTTTTTACCGCTGTCTGTTATGTACAGGCCTTTGTTCTTACCTGATGTCACATCTTTGATATACGCTGTATTTACCAGGTCAGATATGATTGCCGCTCTTGAAGAAGGCTGGCCGATTCCGCCGGCTTTCTTCATTGCATTCTTCAAATCAACTTCATCTGCAGCCATATATTTCTGGACATTTTCCATCGCACTGATAAGCGTCGCCTGTGTAAATCTTGCTGGCGGTTTGCTTATAATCTCGTGCAGGATTTTATCTTTCTCAGATAGCACCTGCCCGTTTTTCAATACCGGCAGCGGGTTATTTTTCGGTACCGAATAAAGTGTTGTATAGCCAGGTTTTACTACCGCAGAACCTGTGCAGACAAATTTGTTTCCGTTGTCACTTAACACAGCCTTTGTCTTTTCTTCCTCTAGCGGCGGCATAAAGATAGACAGGAAACGTCTGAAAATCATGGTACAGATATTTTTTTCGTCAGCAGATAAATTCTTCAAACCAGCTGTATCGCCAGTTGGAATCAAGGCATCATGGGATGTCTTTTTTACCTCAATATCATTCACAAACCTTTTATTACCCTGCGCTGCTGCAATGTCTTCCGGTGTAATATTCTTTACAATATCCGTAAACTCCGGCATAGCCTTGACCGCATTTAAGAGCATCGGGAAATCCTTCGATTTTTCTGATGATACATACCGGCCATCAGTTCTCGGATATGAAATCAGCTTATGCTTTTCATAAAGGGACTGAATCAGCTCCAATGTCCTTTCCGGCGTATAGCCATACTTTTTGCCGGCTTCAACCTGCATATCTGTCAATTTATATAACTGGTCGGGCTGTGTCTTTTTTGTTGTCTTTGTAAAGCTTTCAACGACTGCCTGTCCGGACAGAGTATCAAGAATCTTATTCGCATCATCCTTTGATGTAAATGAAACAGCTTTACCATCATCATCAATCATCAGTGCTGTCACCTCAGGATTATCAGTCACAATCCCCGGCTGATACGCTGTTTTAGAACTAAAACCATCAATCGCTTTACAGTTATCATATACAAGCTTTAATGTAGGCGCCTTTACACGTCCAACCTTCATCAGGAATCCTGATTTGACCGTATACGCGACAGTCATGTTAAAGCCAATCAGCCAGTCAAAACGGCTTCTGATTCTGAACGCCTGTGTCATTCCAACATCACGCGAATTTGTATGATAATCAGTAAGGTTATTCATGGAATCCATAATCCCTTTTGGTGTCAGGTCAGTCTCAAAGAAACGGTAAGTTTTATAATCCTGCAGGCCAAGATATGTCTCTATCAGGTCATAAATACCATTCCCCTCAACATCACTATCGGTGCCGACGATAATGGCATCATATTTCACCTGCTTTAACTGCTTCTGCAGCTCTTTTACCTTATCTGGTCTCAACACCCCAACCCTGAACGGGCTTGGCATCATTGGAAGCTCAAGCTCCTCCCATTTGCTGTCCCAGTCGTCGTATTGCTTTGGCTCGCATAATTTACATATATGACCGGACAGAGCAAAAAAATCGATATCACCAAGAGGCTTATTGCTTGCTTCATAAGCAGCCTTAACAGCCTTCATCGCTGACGGTTTTTCGGCTAAGTATAAATATTTCAATTATTTTTACCTCCTGTTTTTAAATGATTTTTATTGTATTGTTTATGATTTTTGTTATCTTTTTTAAGTTCTTTTTTTCTTCTTCTGACTGCGGCTTCGGCTTATGCTCGCTGTACCACAGCAGATACAGATAATATTGTTCAGGATGCTTTTCTATGTAATCAAAGACATCCTCTTCTGACGGGATATACCCGTCTTTTTCCATTTCTACCTTATCAAGACGGTTCATGAGCTTATCAAACTCAGCCTCCGTAAGTTCTATAATCTGCATATTTTAACTTCTCCTTTTTTTCACAAAAAAATGTTCTACTTTCAATATGCTTGATTTTTTCTTTTTTTAACGCTTTTTTGACAAAAAAAAATATTGCCCGCAAAATTGCGGGCAATATAATCAGACATAATCATCAAAATCAATATCATCTGCTTCTGAAGTTTTCGCATTTGCAACCGTTCCGGCTCCAAGCTTGCATCCTTTTTTGAATTTGTCATACTTGTCTTCTGAAAGCTCTTCATTAATTTTATAAACTTTGAAATCCGTTATACTGTTTTTTGTCTTATTCTCTAACGGGAGACTCATGTTTTTCGTTACTTTCACAACATTACAATCATCATCTTTTGCTGCCGTGTAACACATATGACCGCTGCTTAATCCATCACAGACAATCGCAACATCGTTTATAAATTCGCCATACGAATTCATAGCTTTTACTGCCATACCTCTCAGCATTGATACATCCATTTCTTTACCGTCGAAAAATGCTGTTTTGTCTTTTTCTTCAATAGATTTTTCAATTGCTTTTTCAAATTTTGCTTTGATGCTTCTGAACATTGATTTTTTAACCTCTGACGGGCTTCTGTCAGCATCCTTGATAAGGTAATATCCATCTTCTTCAGGGATATTCAAAAGCAGGTCTCCGAGCACTTCTTCAAGAGTTTTTGGTTTAAGTTTTTCTGGCGAATCATCTATATTATCAGCCACAGCATCATCGACATATTCTGCTGTCTTATCAACGCATAAAAATTCCGGGTCTTTTTCCAAAAAGTAAAAGTTCTTTTTATCACCATCACCAGTATTTTTAAACTGTGGATGATTTTCAAGCGGATATTTATTATCGTAAAAGGGGTTAATACCTCGCATCATGACGATACATTTATTAAAAGGCATTGTCATGATTTCATCAGGAAGCATAAGCTCTCGTTTTGTTTGCTGCCTGCTGCTTGTCCCACCCTGTTTTCCAACCTGAAAACTTGAACTTTTTGTAGTAATAGTACCAACACCAAGCTTTTTGCTAAAATATTCTGCTGTTGTCTGTTCGTTAGTACCAAGACAGATTGACGTATCACAGTTACCGATGATAGTTTCGTAATCGTCTTTATACAGCATTTTTATCTGAGCAATAGACTGCAGAACGATTGTGGTCGAAATGTTATATTTACGACATGTAGAAATCTTCTGCGGGAATTCCGGAATTTTTCCGAATAGTGATAGGTAAGCCTCTGGTGTTACCACCTCGGGCTTTTCCCCCACTCCACACCGTGCGTGATAGTTTCCCATCACACGGCGTTCCACCGACTAAGATTACATTTTAGTGCCTATATAGTCCTCGAATTGTATTTCTTCCAACTCCCTGTGTTTTCGGAGTTTGTTTATTTTTTCTTGCATTTCCACGGTCAATGTTAAATTCTGCAACAGTTTCTTTATTACTTTGTTTTCCGTTGCATCCACCAATTCTGACACATCTTTGGATAAAATTATTAAATTCCTGTATGTGTCATTTCGCTCACCTTTGCACGGTTTTATGTGCATACATACCATGTCTGTTATTGACAGAGCATTGTGTGTTACTGCACATTTTCCCTTTTGTGCTATGTACCTTGAAAGGGCATTATCTGCCATCTCCAAAGTCGGATAAAGATGTGCATTTCCCATCATATATTTCATAACATCATAACTGATACAGTTTTCGATGTCTGAATACTTCCTCACATATTTATTGACTTCTCGCCTTTTGTACTTTGGATATTCATACGCCACATACCCTACTGGAATAATCATTCTTCCTTTTATCCATCGGAACTGCTTCGACTTTCCATACTTTTGTTGGATAAACTTACTGGTTATCTCGCCAGTTTTTGTTATTGGAAAGCATCGGTTATTGTGGTTCATACCGTTACTTTTCCCATTTACTTTATAGGCGATTTCTGCAAAATCTGCTGATACCATTGTTGCCATACAGTAATAATTGTGCATACCCATAACCATTGAATTGTAAAGACTCATGTTTTTATCAATTTCGTTTTGTTTGCTTGGATTTTTGATGTCTTTCCAGACAGTCCGCAGCTTATTGATAGCCTTATCTTTACTTTTGTCGGCTATATGTGAACGGATTATCCATTTATCACCTTTTGAGACAACTTTAAATTTGATTCCAAGAAAAGTTGTATAATTCTTACGCAGGTTTGTGATTCCAGATTTCTCATCACTTGTTTGCAGATGTAAATGCTCTGCAAGCCATAGTTTTGTTGCATACATGGCTTTTTTTGCTGTTACATAGTCCCGACAGAATATCTTAAAATCATCTGCATATCTTACAATGTACATTTCTTTAAGTTCTGTCTTTTCCCTCAGCTTTTTCCACTTTGGTGACCTGTCTATTGTGAGGATATTTCCCTCCTTATCAGTCCTGTAAAATTCCAGTCCGGATTTTCCATCTTTGACTTTAAACATCTCCCATTGACTGGCAATCCACCAATCCAGCTCATTCAATACTACATTTGCAAGAAGTGGGGATAGAATCCCCCCTGTGGTGTACCTGTTTCCGGGGTAATTACTATGTCATTGAACAGGATTTCTGCTTTCAGCATCTGTTTGATTATCATAATCAGTTTCCTGTCCTGTATTCCAAGTCCCCACAACTGCCGAATCAGCTTGCTATGGTCGATATTGTCAAAGAATCCAACAATGTCCACATCTACTACAAAATGCAGATTTTGCAACTGTGCCATTTTATAGCATTGAGCAATCGCATTTTGCGTTGACCTGTATGGTCTGAACCCATTATTTCGTTCATGGAATTTTGCTTCACAAATCGGTTCCAGTATTTGCAGAATACATTGCTGTATCAGTCTGTCCCATATACTTGGGATTCCTAACGGTCTGGTTTTTCCATTGTCCTTTGGTATTTCTACACGCCGGACCTTTTTAGGCTGATAAAAGTTCAATTTATTTCTGACGGTTTTAATGACCGTTTCGATTGGGAGTGACTGAATTTCTGTTATTGTCTTCCCATCTGTTCCAGGAGTTTTACTCCCATTATTTTTGCAGATATTTCGATATGCAAGTATGATATTCTGCTCTGATACTATAAGTGTCATAAGCCTGTCAAATTTATTACCTTTCAGACTGTCTTCATATAACTGATATCCAGTTTCTTTTGCGTCGTATCTTTCTGCATTTCTTTCTGCTTTATTTACAATTCGTTTTGCCATAGTAACCAACTCCTTATTGGAGAATGATTTTTTCTGCGTCTCACCTCGACAGCTATGAAAATCTCCATTTGGTGATTACTATATAGACATAAAGGAAATCTTAGTATCGGCTTGTGGCTATCCCTCCACCGCTTGTTATCACGGTTTCAACAGTACTGTGCCACTACTCTCACAACCATAAATGTGCTTATTGTAGAAAGGCTTCCTCTAAACCTTTCCTTTTCGACACAACTACGGTACTTTGTCACTGATACAGTCAGTTCCCGTATTGGTTGCTTTCCACGTTCCACATAACTTAGGATTGTTGTCACTTAGGTCATTCCTTTAGCCCTGCAAGTATTATCTTCAAAGATACCTGTGTCCTGTAAACACAGAGGGTATTTCATACTAACAACTTTTACTTTACCCCACTTGCGTACCTCTTGGTACACTGGCATTTCTGCCAGCCATTCGTTTAGAGCCGTACATTCGGAATTTTGTCAGACCGCCTTACTGGTCATTCTAACCGTATGGCAACCCCACCCGCACTGTCACACACAGCTTGTACCTCTACAAACCTTTCCTCACCTTGCAGTGTTAGGGTGTGCTTCGCACGACTTCCCCGAGCTTATAACCTTAATCGTCTGTATCCGACTAACGCTATTCGGAGTATTAGTGAATTCCCTTCAGGGCGTTACCCCTTCATTTGAAATTTCAGTTATGCAGTTCTCTAAAACCACATTTATTAAATTATTTGTGACTTTAGGCTACGCTTTTGTCGGTTATTCCCACCGTTTTCGGCGTAGAACGTGTCACACTGTTAGCAAACTCATCGAGCAGGAATCTTACATGATAATTCAAACGGCTATTCGGGATTGTTGCGCCTTTGTAATACAAAGACTCAAACATCTGGGAGAACAGCATAGATATCAGGAAGTTGAATGTGCTGTTAGTCTGGGGGATAATTGCAAAGAAACATGTTAATCTGTCGCCTACGCTTTCAAGTTCTACATTATCATCATCCGTCAGGTTTTTGATTGCCGGGATACTGAATGGATTCAATCTAACGGCTGCAGAAATAAGGATTGATTTCAGTGTCTTTGTACCACCAAGTTTGAATGTCTTATAGTTAGTAAGGCAAAGGGAGGTCTCTATCTTGTCCTGCAGTTTTTCGACCTCTTTCGGGTCAGAGACGTCAGTTGCTTCCAGCACCAGCTGATTCTTTCCATATTTATCTTTAATATATTTACTTGTTATTTTCTTTGTTCCATTAAACAATTCATCAAGCGGCATATCCATAGAAAATCCAAACTTGGAAGTCTGTCTCTGTGTAGGCCGTGCATTTTCATCCATTTGTGCCAGCTGAACCATCCACAAAATGGTAGAAAACTTTCTGAACTCTTCATCTGCGATATCTACCAGATAGAAAATCAGGGATGAAAGCAGTGCCTTCTCTGATTTATCCCAGAATGGGTCACCGCTCTTCTGGTCAGGTGCTGTCGTATTTGAAATAAAACAGTCAACCAGGATGCTGACATCAGTTTCACTTCTTACATATTTAAACGGATTATACTTACATGAATGGCCCATATCTACAAGATTAAATACCTTGATAGTATACCCGTTATCAGCAAGGACGTTATGCATTGATTTTAGCAGCTCGCCTGACGGGTCAGTCACGACGTAGGAACAGTTCATCTGAAGCACATTCGGTTTTATAAAGAAACGTGATTTACCGGTACCGGCACCACCGACGATAAACACGTTATTATTCAGATGAGTCTTCATATCTGCCGTTGAAAGCCTTACTATTTCTGACTCAATCATATTCGGGTCTCCGGGTACAGGTTTTGCCTCAGGGCGTCCGGGATTATTTAAGTTTTCTTTGGCTTCACCACTTTCGGTGTAAAACATTTTATCCCCGAAAGGTTCGTTATGGCCTTCGTTAAACTCTTCAACCGTATCATTCCATTTTGCAGAACCGCTTTCCTTACCTGCCATATCGTGTTTAAATTTCTGTTCATATATCAGGAACATTGCAATTCCAACCCAATAGACGAATGTCCATTTTAAACAAGTCCCCCAGGCCGGTGGATATAACCAGTAAAAAATTCCGAAATGTGTTACCGTATCCATTGCAGTGAAGATTGTAGCGTCACCATTTACATGCTTGTTATATCCCAACGCTCCGGCTATAACCAGACCGAGAAACCACAGCATTCCATATAGTATAAAATACGTTTTTAGTTTCTCTTTTTCTTTATCTTTATCTGTCATCTCTCCTTTCCTCCTCTTTACTAGCATCACCTATCAGAATCTCTTTTTCTCCAAATTTTTCAGCAAATGCGTTTACGTTTTCTTCGTGCATTTCCATATATTTTTGTTTATCTGCTTTAGAAACCTTGTATTCTTTTATATCTTCCAGTGTCTGTTCACGGCAGATTACCATACGAGCCAGGGAATACAGAGCTTCTTTTTTCTGTTCGCTGTATCCGTCAATATCCTCAAGCATTTTGCCAATCTCTAAAAAATCAGGCAGGGATTCAAGCTCAAGTTCACTTAATGCCTGTTTTTTTGTCATTATTTTTACATTTTCTTTTGCTGCCCGCCTTGTCATATCACCGGCAATATCATTTACAATATCGCCATAAAATACCTTGACCGGAGCAGATGCCCCGTCAATATCATTCAAAATTGCATTGACTACCTTCCGGTCAAAGTCCTTTGAATTTCTTGAAATAAAACGGCTGCCTTTTGTTGTCATAACAACAGCGCCATATTCGTCAAGCTTGATGCCTCCGGTACCTCCCTCGCGTCCAATAAATGCCGGTCCACCATCATAATTGATTACATTTGAAGCCTGTTCTATCGCGTGTCCCCAACATATATTTTTTGAAATGAAATAATCTTCATTTCCTGGAATTTCATTCTGCACGTTTCTTAAAGCTTCAGCTATTACATCTTCATCTTTTTCGGACACCATAAATTTAATTTTTCCATCGCTGTCGGAAGACGCAAGATATCTGACGTCTGCAGCTTTAAGGAAATCTTTCATTGCTACAGATTCGCTGTATGAGAAACCTTCATATTTAACGATACGGCCTCCAAAGCTTAATTCATCCTGCAGCCCAAAAAATATCTCCCTCTCTTCATTTGGATAGATGAGAACAAGATTATTTGTTTTTTCGCCGTCAACGCGGCTTTCTATATTCAGCAGATAATATGACAGCTCTGATGACTCAAGTATTGTTTTTATTGAGCCAAGGTTGTCTATATCCAGAACCACGGCATCAATATCATCTCTCTGATACTCCAAGCATTGATACAATGCTTTTGCGTTTTCATCGATATTCTGCCTGGCGGCTAAAAAACGTTTCATTATATCTATATTTGACATTCTTTTTTCCTCCTTTTTTTGGTATTTGTTATTTGCAAAATTTTTGTCATATATAATATGAAAAATGCGAAAAATTTTTGTCTTTTTCTTCATATTAATTATGTAAGCGTTCAAGGCGCTAAATACTTATGTTTTAAAAGGAGACTAAAATGGGAATTATAAACGAATACGAAGAAATTCTTATTGGAAACCGTAAAAAGATTTCTTCAAATTATTTTTTATTTGATAAAAAGGGAAATGAAAGGGTAGCACTATCTGTTATCAGATACGCCATAGAAAATCTGCTCGGGTGGGATGTACATAACGCCATCAAGCTTTTTAATTCAAACTATATATCATTTATGAAGCTTGACCAGATGGTGAAATACATTGTATTTCCAAGTGATGTCACAAAAGATGATACTGAATATATCCTGTATCTCTTATACCCGAAATATGTAGATTATGACATCAAAAGATATACACTCAGGATATATGAAAAAGTAATGAACAATGAAGGGCGATACCCTAAAGACTACATGTATGGGTATCTTGGAATGTTAAGGGCAAAGATATGCCTTCAGTATGCAATCAACCAGAATCTGTTATTTAAGTCAGCTGATGACCTCTATAACTTCTTTGCATCAAAAGACTGTATCAAATACTTAAAGCAGAATAAGCTGTATCAGTTATATGTCAGTTTTTATTCCACACCGCTTGAGTATATGCATGATAGCATGCCATCATCGGTAAAAAATGAATTCCTGTTCCATAATTATATGTTCTTAAATAAATACCAGCAAGTCGTAACAGAAGAAGAGAAGGCAGAAAAAAACAAGGCGCGTACTTAACGCACCTTGTTTTTTACCAAAAAATTCAAAAGCTTATTCTCTTAATCTGCATGGCATCGCGCAATACAGATATTCGTCATGCTCACCGCAGCAAAGCCAGAATGGATTCTTTTCTGTAGTGCCTCCAATAACAACATTGTTGTTTGGATACAGCGCTACAATCTCCTTGATTAAGGAAGTTTTAAATAACACATTCTGCTCCGGCAGTTCACCTGTTGTGATAGCGTCAAGGACTTCTGCATACTGTGACATACCAGTGAAACCTACAGTAACGGCATTTTCTTTAAACTTAAAACTTACGAAGCCTTCTGTTCCGGAAGATGCCTTCTGTTCCTGCTGAAGGTATGATGCACAGTTTAATGCTTCAATCAGCTCATCTTTCTTGATGGAAGCTGTAAAAGAGCATTTCTTTGCGTTAAGAATTCTGTTTAAGTCAGGATAATTTTTATCCAAGACTGGAAAACAAGTTCTTGCGTTTTCTGTTTCCATAAACAGCTTTCCATTTCCAATAGAAATCTTGACATTCTCATCTTCAGTTTCAAGAATTTCCAGAGAAATCTTAAGAACGTCCGGCAAAATCAGGATTTCACCAGTATAAGCTCCCTCTTTCACTGCATATGCGGTTCTAACGGCGATAGATTTACCATCACATGCCGCCAGTGTAAATTTCAGCAGTCCATCAGTATCATCCATAATATTCATCTTGATGGCATGCAGGTCAGATGTAACATTATCATCAGCAGCAAAGATTGTGTCCTTACACATACTCTTGAGTGAAGCATATGGCAGAGACACATTCGCGCAGTCATTATCTGGTTTTGCAACTGAATTAAATACCTTGTCAACGGCAGCAAGTTCCGTCTTTGCTTTACCTCCACGGTATTTCAGTACCAGCGTATTTTCGTTCACTTCATTACTGGCGTTAATGTCTCCATCACATTTTCTGACGCTCAAGATGTTAATACCTGAAAAAGATGTCACGAAAGAGCCAGCCTCTTCTACGACAGCCTGAATTTTGACGCAGGCACCGATTGAACCGTTTGTTGACAGTTCTACATAATTTTCACATGCTTCAATTTTAACAAGTGAAATTTCAATCGGTGACATATTCTTCTTTACTGCCTTTCCGATTGTTACAACTGCTTCTCGTAAATCTTTAAAATTTGTTTTGAATTTCATAAATAAATTCCTCTCTTTCTTTTGATGTTTGTAATAAATTTACATATCTAATATGCAGAAAGGAATTACGCTTAAAAAATGCCAAAAAAAATAAAGCATATGTAATATGCTTCTCGTTTGCGTCATTCATCAATGTTGCGGGCTTCTTCCATCAGCTGCATTACATCCCCCGCCATTTTTCTTCTTGTTGTTCTTTTACTCATACTCATCCCTTCGTGTCTTCCAGGGAAAGACACACCCCGCGCCTTCGGCGCGTCCTTTCGGCGCCAT